>VOFK01003992.1_pt1:0-50000 | contig 1263846 bp, 1284 predicted proteins | sample 5384121 | NCBI WGS metagenome assembly VOFK01 (sample SAMN12384730, study PRJNA508395) | human gut metagenome | isolation source: healthy gut J | host: Homo sapiens
TCTCCATGTTGGGATGAACATAACGGTTTAATGTGATATTCACATTTGAGTGACCCAGAATCTCACTCACACTCTTTGCATCGGCACCGCTGCTGATACAATTTGTTGCAAATGTGTGTCTCAGAGCATGAAAGTGCGTATATTCAATACCTGCCTGCTTCATGTACGAGCGAAACCGATACTGATAGCGTCTGGGTTCCATAGGGACTTTTCCACACAATATATACGAATCATCATCCGTGATATTATCGTGAAAAGCTGACAGTCTCTGAAATATAAAATCGGGAATCGGTATTTCTCGAATAGAATGACTTGTCTTAGGAGAAGTGACATACAGTATGGTCTTCTTTTCGGTTGATGTAGTTCTATCTGATGATTCGTCACAAGCGGTTTCAGTACGAAGCCTCTGCACTGTACGGTTGACATGCAGAGTACGACACCTCATATCTATATCTTCCCATTTCAGAGCACAGACCTCCCCAAGACGAAGCCCCATAAAAAGGCACAATAAAATACCGAGCTTATAGATATCAAGCTCGGTAAGAAGGTACTTTATCAGCTTTTGCTGGTCTGTGATATTTATGGTATTGGTATTGTTAGTGGAAGTGGCAGGTGAATGTATGGATTTGTACGACAGATGAATCAGGTTTGTGCCGTATAGTACATTACCATATTCGATGATTAAATTGAAGATACTCATTATACTCTTACATATGCTGGTACTTAAGGTATCCGGCAATGCTGTGACGATTTCGCCGGAATCCAGCTCATCGACCAGAGCATCACCCCACTGAGGCTTTATGTACTCTGCATAGATAGTGGAATACTTCTGATAAGTGGACAGCTTGCGGTTTGTCCTTATGCTCTCCAGCCATTTATTTGCTGCTTCGTCGACTATCACGGTGCTCAGTCCTGCTCTTGCTATCCGGCTCTGTACTGCCGTTTTAGCAGCGTTTAGCTTGTCACTGGTCTCCTTGTAGCTGTGACCGTATACTGACTTGCACTTCTTCGTGCCCGATTGATCCGGTATGTAGTAGCGCCCCTCCCAGCGTCCGTCGGCTCTCTTTCTTATGTTGGTTCCTCTTCTTGACATGATTTGTCCTCCTTAAAATATATATTTTAAATATACTTTATAGGAAATTGACCATAATTTTGACCCATTAAAATAAAATTATACATAAAAAAAGGCAAAATTCATCAATAATAATGTGCGATTAGGCAAAAAATGACAATAATATTGACATGAAAAGACAAAAATACTAATATATTTATGGTGTTTAGAACCAAAAACGCTTTCGCAGATTGTTTTATTCTGCGATATTTTTTTATACTTTTATATGCAAACCACAAAAAGAGAGCGGGCCGGCGAATGGGAAGTTCGCCAGCCCAGATTTACACTAGGAGCAAAGTTTATACTTTGCGGAGATAAAATATGTTTTCGTGGCCTTTCATGTTGTCGCGGCCACGCTATAGTTCTGATTTGCTTATACCGCTGCCAGCTTCTTTCCAAGCTCCTCGCAGGCTGTCTTTGCATCATCGTCAGGTGCATCCTGGCAGATAACACCCTCGCCGCCTACCACTGTAGCTCCGGCTGCTGTCATTCGCTCTACCCAGTCGCGCATCCACTCACCATCGCCCCATCCGTATGAACCGAACAGACCGATTGTCTTGCCTGCCACGCAGCCCTCAAGCTCTGTGACAAACGGCTCCATCTCGCCCTCCTCAAGTACCTCTGCACCCATTGCAGGACATCCGAGTGCGAATGCTGTCTCTGATTTAAGTTCATCTATTGAAGCACTGCTTACGAATACGATTTCTGCTTCCTTTCCGGCGTCTGTGACACCCTTTGCCACTGCCTCTGCCATTGCTACTGTATTGCCTGACTGTGACCAATAAACTACGCTGATTTTGCTCATTTTAATTCCTCCTATACCGCTATCTGCTGCGGTTCTTCTTTATATATTTCCAGTATCAGCCTCATATCTATATCCTCGGCCAATAGCTGTATGACACTTTCCTTCGCCTTTTCAAAATCCTCAAACATCTTCTTTTTGAGTGGTACGTTGCGGTACACCTTCCAGTATCCTGAATACAGGCAGCCGCATCCGTTATGCTCTATAAAGCCTCTCACATCCTCTATCGGGTACCCAAGCAAAAGCCCCATCTCATGCGGAAACTGCTTGTGTTCATCATTCAGATACGCTTCGTAGTGTTTTTTGAATCTAAGTAATATCTTGCCGAATGAAAAATCCTCATATCCCGCTTTCTTTAGTATGTCCAAAGCCTCTGAATTATTCAGATATGCTTCTAAGAGGCTCCTGCGGAATAAGAGGAAGGCGGTTTTCTCATTCCTTGCTGCGAGCCTGAAATGTGATATCCCGGAAGCCCTCAGAATCACTCTCATGGCACTCTCATCAGCGCTATCTATCATGAGCATATTTGAAATTCTCGCTCCTGTAATTAGTGGGGCACACTGGATGGCAAGCTGCATTTCCACGCTCTTTAAATCCATGCTCATAGCAATCTGAAATACTTCCTGGCACATTTTGGCTCCTTTCGTGTTAGTCATCTCTAACCTGAGTTAAATATATCTTACTTGTACCTATATGTCAAGTGTTTTTTATCTTTTTTCATATTTTGGGTATAAAAAAACACACTAAGATTATTTTATTTCTTAGTGTGCTTCTATTTACAATAATTTTAAATATTCGCTTGGTAGAACTGCTTCTATCTCTGATGACGTGAAATCTGCAATATTTCTTGTTACAATATAGTCTACTCCACATTTCTTTGCACATTCCATTTGTAGACAGTCTTCAAAATCACTAAATTTTTCATTTGAAAGAGCCAACATCAGCTTGGATTTATCTATACCTTCAACTTCAAATATAGTACATAAATTGGACAATATTTCTCTACGTTCTTTTATCGTAAAATCCTTCCTTAATATAAAAAACATATTCGAAATAGAATGTGCTGCAATATAACCTTTAACTCTCCCATCAATACATGAAGAAATAACTCTCATTGCATCATCAAAAAATGGTTCTCTTTCAAGAATATAATCAATTAATACATTTGTATCAATCAAAATCTTACTTACCATACTTTTCTTCCCTATAAGATGCTAATTCAGCAGTATCATCAACAACGGTTCCTTTTTTTCGCAATTTTTCAAGTCTTGCAAATGCAGCCTTCTTTTCCCTATTTGAATCATCATATAATCCATTTACACCCTGCATAATCTGTATCACAAATGATAATTTATCTTCCGGTATTTTTTCAAGTTCCATTATGGCGCTCTGTCTAAGTGCTGTCATTATATATCCCCCCTCTTTCAAATTAATTAATCTGTTATATCTTTTTATAGTATAGCGGATTTTTCTAAAAAATGCAATTACTGTAATATAATACTCCAAAGCACCCCACCGAACCGGTGGGGTGCCTCATAAAACCAGGCTTATGACACCTGCACTCTATACATATTTTTGCGATCTATCGCTCCAATCTCTTCGAGCGTATTGATCATCCGATACACCGTAGCAGTCCCGATAGAGCGGTCTATCTTCGATGCCCGGTAATAAATCTCTTTGCAGCTTCCGCACTCGCCCTCGAGGATTACATCAAGTAAAATAAGTCTCTGCTTTGTAATCCTGCATCCGCTGTCCTTTAGCTTGCCAACGATTACCTCTTTTTGCTCTATTGCTTCTTTCGACATACATCCTCCTATCGTTACCGATGCCGGCAGATGCAGCTTAAGCGGCAGATGAGGTCTTTCCATGAAATGCCCATCCTGTGCTTCATTCACACCATGCCGTGGATTAATGACAGCCCTTGCAATGGCTGCAGTCCATTCCACACTGTAGGCTCTTGCCTGCTTTCTTTGATTTGATTATTGTCCTGATTACAAGTGCAACTATCACTACGAGAATTGCAATTACAATGATATCAGCCAGCATGTCATCATCTCCTATTCACTACAAATGCTACTAAATATACTACTGCATTATTTCTTTTCCTTGAAAAATCCTATTATTATCTTTACGGCAAGCCCCAGCAGGCATAGAAGAACTATCACTGCTATGAGGTCTGCTGTGTTAAATTCCAAATTGATTCTCATTTAAACATCTATTACACGTTTGATGCCGCAAATGAAGCGCTCTTTACTGTTGCCTTATTAGGGTCTTTTCTAAACAATAAGTATAATACACCTGCAAGGAGTACAAATGCAACTACTGTCCAGAAGTTGAAGGCTACCTCACCTATGCAAAGTCCCACAATCTGGTAGAACATAAGTGTTACACAGTAAGCTGATACGTTCTGGAAAATGATTGTAAACCAGAAGAACTTACGGTTGTTAAGCTCCTTTGCTGTTGTTGAGATAGCTGCAAGACATGGTGAGTCAAACAGGTTGAACAGCAGGAATGATACTGCTACCATTGTTGTTGGGAAGAATGCTGCAAACTGATCATGCATGCTTACTGCATACTCTTCTACCTCTCCAAGTCCTGAGAGCACACCCATTGTTGAAACGATACCCTCTTTTGCTACAAAGCCTGAGAGTGATGATGCAACTGCCTGCCATGTATTGAATCCAAGTGGTGCAAAGATAACTGCGATTGCAGATCCGATTACTGCAAGTAAACTGTTTTCTTTATCAACAAGTCCGAATGCGCCATCCTGAATGCCGAAGCTTGAAAGGAACCACATAACTGCACAGCATAGGAAGAGGATTGTTCCGGCCTTCTTGAGGAATGCCCATACTCTCTCCCATACATGTAACAGCACACCCTTTACTGAAGGGATATGATACTGTGGGAGCTCCATTACAAACGGTGCAGGCTCTCCTGCAAATGCTCTTGTTTTCTTTAAAATGATACAGTAGATGATTGTGAGGCCGATTCCTGCAAAGTACATAAGAGGTGCCATCCACCAGCAGCCGTCACCCATGATAAAGCCTGCGATAAGTGCGATAACCGGAAGCTTTGCTCCACATGGGATATTTGTTACTGTCATCATTGTCATACGACGGTCTTTTTCGTTCTCGATAGTACGTGTTGCCATGATTCCGGGTACACCACATCCTGATCCGATGAGGAATGGGATGAAGGACTTTCCTGAAAGACCGAATCTACGGAAGATTCTGTCCATGATGAAGGCTACTCGTGCCATGTATCCGCAGTCCTCAAGGATTGAGAGGAATAAGAATACGATAGCCATCTGTGGTGCAAATCCGATAGGTGCACCAAGACCTCCGATGATACCGTCAACTACAAGTGATACGAGCCATTCAGAGCAGCCTACATTTTCCATAAATGTCTGTACTGCCGGCTGAATCCACTCACCAAAGAGTGTGTCGTTTGTCCAGTCTGTTACAATTCCACCGAGTGATGATACTGCAACATAATATACAGCCCACATGATGAGTGCGAAAATAGGCAGTGCTAAAAATCTGTTTGTAACAATCTTATCAATTTTGTCTGATACTGTCTCTTTTCCGGCGCGTGCCTTCTTTACACATGAGCCGATGATTGAAGATATGTACTGATATCTCTCGTTTGTGATGATACTCTCTGTGTCATCATCGTATTTGTCCTCGAGAGCTTTAATCTCTGCATCTACATTTGGAGCACTCTTTAGCACCTCAGAAATCTTTGAGTCACGCTCTAAAAGCTTGATTGCAAAGAATCTCTTCTGGTTCTCTGATACTGCAAGACCAAGCTTATCCTCGATGCCTGCGATTGTACTCTCCACATCATCTGCGAAGTGATGTACCCTCTGAACGGATTTACCTGACTTTGCAATCTGGATTGCCTTCTCTGCAGTCTCCTTGATTCCTGTCTTCTTTAAAGCTGAAATCTCAACAACCTCACAGCCGAGCTTCTCTCCAAGTGCTTTGATATTGATTGTGTCTCCGTTTTTCTTTACAATGTCCATCATATTGACAGCCATAAGCACCGGAATGCCAAGCTCGATAATCTGTGTTGTCAGATACAGATTACGCTCGATATTTGTTCCGTCCACGATATTGATAATCGCATCAGGCTGCTCTCCGATTAAGTAATTTCTTGCAACAACCTCCTCGAGAGTATATGGAGAAAGTGAGTAGATACCCGGTAAATCCACCAGGTCTACATCCTTGTGACCGATAAGCTTTCCCTCTTTTTTCTCAACTGTAACACCAGGCCAGTTACCAACATACTGATTGGCACCTGTTAAGGCATTGAACAGTGTTGTTTTTCCGCAGTTCGGGTTTCCTGCGAGAGCAATTTTTACTGCCATGTTTTAATCTCCTTATTTTTGTTTGCTCATTCTGCCTATAGTTTGCATTTACTAACCTATAGGCAAAAAAATTTACTCTACTTCTATCATAGAGGCATCGTCCTTACGAAGTGATAGCTCATAGCCTCTCACTGTCACCTCTACCGGATCGCCAAGCGGTGCCACCTTGCGGATAAATATCTCAACACCCTTAGTAATTCCCATATCCATGATACGTCTCTTGACTACACCCTGGCCTGTGAGCTTGACAACCTTGACTGTCTCGCCTACTTTGGCTTGCTTTAATGTCTTCATGCTGACTACTCCTTTTTTAATTTTATTGTTGTTTAAAAAATTTATATAAACGTTTGCATAATATCATATACAAAGTCGTTTAAATCTTAAATGATTACAGCTTATACAGCACATTGATGCATGTGTTATATGTGTTATATATATCATACATGCTATATCCATGCCGGTTACATATGTTATATCAGACCATGATCTTATTTGCCATGTCCTTGCCGATTGCTACTCTGGCGCCCTTTACATTGACTATCATATTGCCGGCTATCTCTGAGATGACAGTCACCTCTCCGCCTACTACAAAGCCCAGCTTCTCAAGGAAAGATCTCACCTCTTCCTTTCCGCCGATTTTCTTGATTATCTGTGCCTCCCCAGCACCACTCATTGATAATGGCATCATATTTACCTCTTTTCACGTCTTTTCTTCACGACTTTAATGATAAAAAACATCATTTGGTACCTCTTACGGCTGTTAGTATACTCTAACGTTGCTTAGATGTCAATAATATTTTTTAGATTTTTCTTACTTTTTTCAGTTGTGGCTAATAGTGTGGGGGCCCAAGACTCGGCACCATCGGGCTTGCTCGCGGAGTCTCACCAGCTTAGTACTCTCGCGTTCTCTACGCTTCGCTGCTAAGATACTGTACGAAATTATGCTTGTTGGGATTTTCTGCAATTTCAGCCTCTTTTTCACGCAATTTTTCTGGCTTATGGGCTGGGTTGGGGAGCTGTTTTGTGGATTTCTACGGTTTCATCTACTTTTTTCTGTATTTTTTTCGGCTTTTGGGTTGATTTTGGGAGCTGTTTTAAAAGTTTTATGGATTACAGCTCCACAAGGGCCTGCCTACTATGCTATCAACCTATGGCTATTGTACATTATGCTAATTTAGTCCTACTTAATAAATATACTTTTTTGACTGAATGTCTGTACGCGCGCCCCGGGCACTCGGTGGCGCACATGTACTCTCCTTCAGGCGCATAGCGAAACAGTTTAGATACTGTTAGAATTATGCCCACGAAACGCAGAAACGCTCCTGCAAGGACGCAGGAGCGAGGAGAACCGCGCCATGAACGGCGCGTTTTGACGGTTTCGTCAAGCATAGAAACCCTAAAAAACATAATTCATACAGTATCTTAACTGTGAAGCGTAGCCTGCAGGAGAGTACGTGTGCGACACCTAGTGCCCGGGGCGCGCGTACCGACCTCAGTCAAAAAAGTATATTATAATATTATATTACGTAAAACCAGCTCGAATCCGTCTCCATCTCGCTGGCCACAAGCTCCTTTCGCTCTCCTGTTCTGATGGAAAGCTCCTGGTTTTTGATGCTCACACGGGCCCCCGGCTCGATAGATGAGGTAATAAATGCATTACTTCCGATGACAGCACCTCTTCCGATGACAGTCTCACCACCAAGTATAGAAGCTCCGGCATAGATGATGACATTATCCTCAATAGTAGGATGTCTCTTCACGCCCTTTAGCTTCTGACCGCCTCTGGTAGAAAGTGCTCCGATAGTCACACCCTGATATACCTTGACATTGTCACCGATAATAGTGGTCTCACCTACCACGATGCCCGTTCCGTGGTCTATAAAGAAATTCTTGCCAATAGTGGCACCCGGATGGATATCAATACCGGTCTTGCTGTGTGCATGCTCTGTCATCATACGCGGGATGAGCGGTACTCCAAGCAGATGCAGCTCGTGGGCTATACGGTTTGTTGTGATGGCAAGAAGTCCCGGATAGCAAAGGATAATCTCATTGTAATTGTAGGCTGCAGGGTCTCCGTCAAAAAACGCAGCCACATCAGTCTCCACCAAAGCTCTGATTTTTGGAATCCTTTTAAAGAAATCATTGCTGATTTTCTCAGACATATTGACAAGCTCGTGATGTGATAAGCTCCTGTATTTAGGATTCTGCGGCAGGGCAAGCACCACCTGCTTGCGCAGATTGTACATGATATCCTCCAAAAGAACAGCAATCTGGCTGTCCAGGTTGTAATATCTGAAGCTCGTGCCCTTGAAATATCCCGGATACATTATCTTAATAAGCTTTGAGAGCAGATCACAAACAGCCTCCTTGTCTGGCTGTGAAAATAGTGCCTGCTGATTTATGATTTTGTCATCATGATAATCGTCAAGTATCTGTGATACAAGCCCTTCTATCATTTCTTTATTATTATCCATATATTCGAAGCCTCCGAATTTACTATTTATAATATTTTTTTGCCTCCATACGCTCCTCCCATGTGCGGTTTATTATACCGCCTATGAAAAGCACATACATGCAACCATATAACCATACCATTATAAGCGCAATAGTGGTCATTGTGCCATAAAATGAAGAATAATTATTGTATTTATCCACGTACACAGAAAAGATTCCCGAAAAAATCATCCATGCAGCAGCCGCAAATACCGCTCCCGGCAGCTGGTACTTTGCCCTCTGCTTCTTGTTTGGCAGAAACACATAAATCACCCAGAAAAATAAAATAAGCACCGGCAGGCAGATTACCAGACGATAATCGACCACACTGCCTATTATACTTCCAATTATATGATGAACATTCGAAAAATACATCTTCCTGAGCATATTTCCAAACACCATGATACCCAGTAAAAAAATGAGCGCCAGTGCAAAAACGATACTGTAAAGCACCGAATATATGCGCCGCAAAATAAAATTTCTGTTTTCCTTCACATGGTACATATCATCAAGTCCAAGCTGAAACGAAATAAAAGCCTTTGAGCTTAAGTACACGGCTGTAATCATCGTGATAGAAAGCCTGCCTGTGCCGCTTGCATACACCTCACTGGCCAGATCCTTCATGATGTCGCCAAACGACTCAGGAATAAATGAGCTCGCCCACATCAAAAAATCAGCCTCTGTAAGCGGTGTCCAGCTCAACAGCGAAAAGAAAAACAATAAAAACGGGAAAAACGACAGCATCAAAAAGAAGGCTGCCTGCCCTGCGTATGCAGAAATAGAGCTCTCTGAAAAATTGGTCACAAAATCAAAGGCTGTCACAATGATATCCCATCTTCTGCTGTATTTTCTCGCACTTTTTCCTTCGATGTTAGATTCTTTACAATCAACACCTACTGCCTTACGTTTCTCCGTTTTGATTTCCGGTGTTTTACTATCTAAATCCGGTCTACTTTGCTTTGTCATCTGCCTTCTTCTGGAATTTCTCCTCAAATACTATAAAACGCTCATGAGTACCCTCACCAATGAGTCCTGCCTCATCAAAAGCCTTTACAGAAAAAGTGAGCGCTCTACCATCCACCTTCACAAGCTCCGACTCACAAGTCACCTTCATGCCAACCGGTGTAGCCGAAACATGCTTAATATCAAGCGCAGTACCAACAGTACCACTTCCCTCCTCAAGCTCAGACGCAACACTCTCAAAAGCTGTATTTTCCATCAGCGCAATCATAGCCGGAGTAGCAAACACATCCATCGTACCGCTTCCCATAGCCTTCGCTGTCTTATCCAAAGTCACTGTAATCTCTTTCTTACCTTTAATACCTGTCTGTAACATATCAGTCTCCTTATATCTATATTATAAAATAAATCCTAGCATTTTTACGCCACAATGTCCAGTGAAAAATAAGTTTATAAACTTTTCACAATTCCAAAAATGCCCAATTCATGCGGTTTTTTATCATTTTGTTAGCACTCACTATTTTTGAGTGCTAATTTTCTATTGACTTTTCCGATAATGCGAACTATTATTTTATTATGCTTATAAAACAAGCTGATTAACTGCAAATATTAAATGACCTACACTCGCGGAAATAAGCTAAATTTGCGGGTAACAGACAATTGTTCCGAAGATAAAATATGAACTGCCACAGGGTTCCATTACCGGACAAAGTGACACAAACAAAAGCATGCCACAAACTATCCATACAAAATCCTGTGGCTGACTTCATATTTTCTCTGAGGAATTATTGGTTGCTACACCGCAACCTCACAGCCCATAGCCGCGGTGTAAAACATTTAACTAAATCTACACTCGCGGAAACAAACTAAATTGCGAGTAGCAGACAGTTGTTCTGAAGATAAAATATGAACTGCCACAGGGTTCCATTACCGGACAAAGTGGCACAACCAAAAGCATGCCACAAACTATCCATACAAAATCCTGTGGCTGACTTCATATTTTCTCTGAGGAATTATTGGCTGAAACATCGCAACCTCACAGCCCATAGCCGCGGTGTAAAACATTTAACTAAATCTACACTCGCGGAAATAAGCTAAATTTGCGGGTAACAGACAGTTGTTCCGAAGATAAAATATGAACTGCCACAGGGTTCCATTACCGGACAAGGCGGCACAACCAAAATCATGCCACAAACTATCCATACAAAATCCTGTGGCTGACTTCATATTTTCTCTGAGGAATTATTGGCTGCTACACCGCAACTTCACAGCTCATAACCGCGGCGTAAATGTAAAATAAAAAACAAGGAGTGTGTAAAAATGACAGAAAAACACGGCAATCTTTCAATTGACAGCGACAACCTGTTCCCTATTATAAAGAAATGGTTATATTCAGACCACGATATCTTCTATCGTGAGCTCATCTCAAACGGCTGCGATGCCATCACTAAGCTCAAAAAGCTCGACATGATGGGTGAATATTCCCTTCCTGCAGACTATAAGGGCAAGATTCAGGTGCTCGTAAACCCTGACGAAAAGACAATAAAGATTATAGATAACGGTCTTGGTATGACAGCTGATGAGGTTGAGGAATACATAAGCCGTATAGCTTTTTCAGGTGCTACAGACTTCATCGAGAAATACAAGGACAAGTCAAATGATGACCAGATTATCGGTCATTTCGGTCTCGGCTTCTACTCAGCATTCATGGTAGCCGACGAGGTAACAATCGATACTCTCTCTTATAAAGATGGCTCTACACCTGTACACTGGTCATGTGACGGTGGCACAGAGTACAACATGGAGGATGGCGACATGGACGACGTCGGAACAGAGATTACTCTCTACTTAAACGACGACTGTCTTGAGTTCGCAAACGAGTACCGCGCACGTGAGGTCATCGAGAAGTACTGTTCTTTCATGCCTACTGAGATTTACCTTGCAAAGGAAAATGCTCCTGAGGAGTACGAGACAATAGACAAGGCCGACAAGCGTGACACTGACACTGTCATCGAGGAAATCCATGAAGATGCCAAGTACGAGGAAAAAGAAAATGACAAGGGCGAGAAGGAGCAGGTAGAGGTGTCTCCTGCAAAGGATCAGCTCAAAATCGTTAAGCGCCCTGTTCCGCTTAATGATACAACCCCACTCTGGACCAAGAGCCCGAATGAGTGTACTGACGAGGAATACAAGGAGTTTTACAGAAAGGTATTCTTAGACTACAAGGAGCCTCTTTTCTGGATTCACCTGAATATGGACTATCCTTTCAACTTAAAGGGCATCCTCTACTTCCCTAAGATCAACACAGAGTACGACTCAATTGAGGGAACTATTAAGCTTTACAACAACCAGGTATTTATCGCAGACAATATCAAGGAGGTCATTCCTGAGTTTTTGATGCTCCTTAAGGGTGTTATCGATTGTCCTGATTTACCGCTTAACGTATCACGTTCTGCTCTCCAGAATGATGGCTTCGTAAAGAAGATTTCTGAGTACATCACCAAGAAAGTAGCTGACAAGCTCATCGGTATGTGCAAGACAGATAAGGAAGCCTATGAGAAATACTGGGATGACATCAGCCCATTCATCAAGTTTGGCTGCTTAAAGGACGAGAAGTTCTGCGACAAGATAAACGACTATATTCTTTTCAAGGACATCAATGACAAGTATCAGACTCTTCCGGAGCTGCTCGCACCTGTTGCGGAGGATGAAAAATCAGATGCAGAAAGTGCCGATGCTTCTGATGATACAAAGAAAGCTGACAATACTGATGCAAATGCCTCTGATGAAAACAAGGAGCCTGAGAAAAATACAGTTTACTATGTCACAGATGTAGTACAGCAGGGTCAGTATATCAAGCTGTTCAAGGAGCAGGGCATGAACGCTGTTATCCTTGACCACAATATCGATACCTCATTCATCACACAGCTTGAGCAGAGAAATGACCACTACAAGTTCATGAGAATAGATGCAGACCTCACAGAGTCTCTCAAGGATGAATCCGGCGCAGACCTCACAGAGGCAACCACTACTCTCTCAGAGGTATTCAAGAAGGCTTTGAACAATGACAAGCTCACTGTAAAGGTAGAAAACCTTAAAAACGCAGATGTAGCATCTGTGCTCACACTCTCAGAGCAGGGCAGACGTATGCAGGATATGATGAAGATGTACGCAGCCGGAGGCATGGGTGGAATGGATCCAAGCATGTTTGCTGCTGACCAGACACTCACATTAAATGCCAATAACGAGCTTGTGAAGTACATCTTAGACAATAAGGATTCTGAGCACGTTCCAATGTTTGCTGAGCAGCTTTACGACCTTGCAATGCTTTCTAACCAGCCGCTTTCAGTTGACCAGATGACTAAATTTGTAAAGAGAAGTAATGATATCATGCTTCTTCTCACAAAGTAATCTAACAAAGTAATTTTACTGTTAACATCACATAAAAAAGCTGTACACTATGCAGGTTTCATAGACCTGCATGTGTACAGCTTTTTATTAATTACCGGCTCTCTTAAACAAAAAGTTCACAAACACAGCCGATACCACTCCAAGCACTGCTCCTGCCAGGACATCCGTTGGGAAATGCATGAAGTTGTACATACGTGAAAACGCTATAAGTACCGCAAGTACAATCGCCGGTATTCCCATTCTTTTGTCTATAAACATAAGTGTCACTGCCGCTGTTATGCCGTTTAACGTGTGTCCCGAAGGAAATGATGAGTCAAACGGTATCTTTACAATAAGACTGACAGTCTCATCTATCTGACATGGTCTCAATCTGTCGACCATATTTTTTATTATCAGATTGCCCACTATAAAGCTCAAAAGCTCTGCCGAAAGCATCTGCATGCCTCCACGGCGGTATTTTTTTGAAACACAAAGCACTACACCTATCACAATCCACAATACGCCTGCATTTCCGAGGGTGGATAAAAACGCCATTACCTTGTCTAAAAATGGTGTTCTGATGCTCTGAATTGCATACAGGATGTCAAATTCCCAGTCCATATTATAAGCTCCTGTCTATTATTAATTATTATCGGCCTGTTCAATTGTCGGCCTGAAAGTATTTATTGTACACAGTAAAAAAGGAGCTTGTTTTCACATCCTTTTCATCCTTTATACTGATTGAATCCCACAGGTCACTGTTTAAACTAAACCCTGCTTTTTTTACAAAGTGCTCGTAGTCATCATTAAACTGCTCCTGTTGTCTCTTTTGCAGTATAGTGACCTTGTTCTGCTCTGTTTTTTCCCGGTCCAGCTTGGATATACACTTGATGAAATAGTAGCCGTCATCTGTGCTTATCATATCAGATGTCTCTCCATCGCCAAGCTCAAATGCTACAGCCTCAACCTCCTGTGGCAGAGTGCCCTTTGCAGCATACAGCTCTGTCTGGCTGTCCTCACTGCTGCCTGATGCAACTGCTGCAAAATCTTCCTTTGACAAAAGCTTCTGGCTCACAGAATCTGCGCTCTCCTTGCTCTTTACAAAGATTTTCTGTATATGGATAACTCTTGCATCCTCATCACTCACCTCTGTATCAACGCCCTTCGATAGAGAATTATACAGCTTTTGCGCAATCGCATAATGCTCGTATGCGCTCTCAATGTCTGATAAATCAGCCTTTGTGAATTTCTTTTCAGCTTCGTTTAATGAGTCATGGTATTCCTTTGCAGCCTTTGACACACTACTCTTCTCCTTGTCTGTAAGTGTAATCTTCTTCTGCTTTGCAATTGAAACCATGCAGTATATGCGCGTCAGCTCATCAACAGTGACATCCCTGATATATTTTTCCACGTTCGACGCATCATCTGTCTCAAGCAGGTTTACATCATACATAGTGCCGTACAGATTTTTGTAATTGGCTAAATATATGAGTGCCTCCGTCTTATCGCACTTCATATTGTCCACGGAAAAAACTGTATGGCTGTTCGTGGTATTTATATCAAGCACTATCTCCTTGCCGCCAATACTGCAGCCGGTGAGAAGTGTCGCTGATGCAAGCAGCATACACATCGTTTTCTTAAAATACTTCATACCTGCTATCCTTCCACAACAAGGAATCTGCCGTCCGCAATGGCAAAGACCTCACTCTGGTCCATAAGCTCATCATCTGACATGCCCGAAATATCTGAGCCTGCCTCATCAAAGTAATCTCTTACTTCTTTTATATTCTTACATACCACAGCCATGCAGTCCTCTAAAAATTCCTCTGCAGCCTCCGGAGTATCTGCGACCTCCTCACTAAAAAGCTGTGTCTGTTTCTTTAAAAATGTGTCTAAAACCTCGTCATCGTATTCGTACATATTGTATTCCTCCATGTAAATTATCTCTTTTCTTTGGCTTTATATACAGCTGTTCATACAGCAATTATGTCTGAAGTATTAATATATTGTATATTTTTGTACCACCTGTTAGACATTATATAATAGATTGCTGTGACATGCCACTATTTTTTATATTCACAACAGGTAACAATTGTCTGCTGTAAACGGAATGAATATATAAGCCTCTCATCCGCCTGTATGCTTTTCCCATCTGTAGAAAAAATCCTTCCAAGTGCATCAGCATACAGTTTTAGCTGTGTACTGTATCTGTCGATAAGCTCTTTAGCAGCATTTACCCTGTCCGTCTTGTAATCAAGCAGCACTATTTTATCATTCTCCAGCCAGAATACATCAATAATTCCCTGAACCAATACTCCCTCATAGTCCATCACAAAAGGCTTCTCTTTATACAAATCGCCTCTCTTATCCGCCTGTGCCATACGCGCTGCCACATCTGATGATATAAACTGCTCTATAAGCTTTGGTCTGGTCAGCTTGTACATGTCATCTGTGATAAGCCCCTTTTTTAGCATTTCATCCATGCTTTTCTTCACAAATGCACTGACTGCCACATGGTCTTTTGTATCTATATCACACAGACTCTTGAAATCCAGACACTCCATGACACGGTGCACTGCAGTTCCGCGCAGCGCTCCTTGATTCACACCTGCTGCATTTTTAGGCTCTTTGCTTTCATTAGAAGCACCGCCTGCCTCATCATCCCTCGCAAAGTCCGGCACATACGTCTCCTTCTCCTCCAAAAGGAACTTAGGACGCTCTGCCTCCCTCTCTGTGCTGTCGTACTTTTCAACCATAGAGTCATGTTTCAGCTCAGATACCGAATATTTGCTTTTTTTAGTTATATCAGAAGCATATGCATACTCAAAATCAAATTCCTCTGCGAGTTCTTTGGCTTTTGTTTCATCCGCTGCACTTATGTGCCCAATAAGCTGCGCTCTTGATATATCGTTTGCCGCCATATCCATCGCAGTTCGTGCAGCGAACTCTGTTGCATCGACTGTGGATATCGTATACTTATCCGGGTACGACAGCATGGCAGGTATAATCCAGTCCAGGTAACACCCTGCTCCCTCCCTTTGTCCAAAGCTTATTGGCTGGTTCGCATTTACATTGCCTCTATACTTCTCAAAGGATTTTTGGGCATTTGAAAGTCCCCCTGTCAGGATAATCTTTTCCTTCGCCCTGGTGAGTGCTACATACAGCACACGCAGCTCCTCTCCCAGATTCTCCCTTTTAATGCGGCTTACTATCTCATTTCTGATTAGTGATGGTCGCTTTGTCCTTGGGCTTTTTGTTTTTTCCACAAGGCCAAGCCCAAGCTTTTCATGTATCACCAGGTCTGATTTTGTGTCCTGCGTGTTAAAGCCCTTGCCAAGCCCGGAAACAAACACTACAGGAAACTCAAGACCCTTGCTCTTATGGATTGTCATAATGCGCACCACATCGTCATTCTCCCCTGCGGTATCGGCCTCTCCGTAGTCTATCTCGTATTTCTGCTGTATATCTATGTACCTGACAAAGTGAAACAGCCCCTTGTAGCTGGTCTTTTCATAGGCTGCGGCCATCTCAATCAGCATATCTATATTCTGTCTGCGCCGTTTTCCTGCCGGCATGGCCGATGCATACCTGTAAAAGCCTGTCTCATCAAGAATCATGTACAAAAGCTCATGGATTGGCGTATCAGCTACAGCACCTCTTAGTCTCTCAAATACCAAAGCGAAGGCTTTAAGCTTCTCGTCCTCATAGCCATCCTCACCTGCCATGGCGCTAAGTGCAGCCTGTGCAAAGCTTACGCCCTTAAAGGCAGACCTAATCTGTGCCAGCTCCTCATCATCCATGCCCACAATAGGCGAAGCAAGCACTGCTGCCATCGGAATATCCTGCAGCGGATTATCGAGTATGCGAAGCATGGACAGAATCACCTGTATCTCATACGATGAAAAGTAGCCTGTATTCGACTCTACATGCGCCGGAATATCACAGTCCTTTAATACTGCTGCCACTGTATTGCCCCAGGTTGCAACACTTCTCGAAAGTATCACTATATCCCTGTACTGCACGGCTCTTAGCTGCCCTGTCTTTTTATCAGTCACCATGCCGTTTTCCATCAGACTCCTGATACGGTTTGCAATCAAAAGCGCCTCTATCTGCACCTTATCTCCATCCTCATCCTCTATAATTTCAGACAGCTCCTCATCCTTGTAGTCAACAAGCAAAAGCTCAGGACGCATCGTCTCCTTTGGATAGCTTGCACCGGGATACAGTGCCGCATCGTCATCATACTGCACATTGCCCAAATCTGCTGCCATGATTTTGTAGAATATGTCGTTAGTAAAGTCTAACACCTCATTCCTGCTTCTGAAATTTTTATGCAGGTCTATTCTCTGGTGTGCACTGTCATCTGATGTATATGTATTGTATTTTTCCATAAACAGCTCAGGGCGCGCCATTCGAAATCTGTATATGCTCTGCTTTACATCGCCCACCATAAACATGTTGCCGACTCCCTGGTGCTCTCTTGAAATAGCGGTAAGTATATCCTCCTGCACCTGGTTTGAGTCCTGATACTCGTCAATCATGATTTCCTCAAAATGTTTTGAAAACTCACGCGCTGTCTCTGTGGGCTCCAGTGTCTGTTCATCCACCAGTATGCGAAGCGCAAAGTGCTCTATATCAGAAAAATCAAATACTCTTTTTCTTGTCTTTACAGCCTCCATCGCATCATAAAACTCGAGTGAGAGCCTTATCAGCTCTTTAACAAATGGTCTTTGACGCTCCAGCTGCTCATACATAAGCTCAATTGACATGCCAAAGTATTTCTGCTTTATTCCGTCTACCTTCTTCTTGGTAGCATCGCGCATACTTTTCACGCGCTCCTTTTTCTTCTCGTCTCCGTCAAATTTCCTGATGACAGCAATTCTGCCAAAGGATATTTTGTTTAAGAACTCCTGCATGCCGACATAGCCTGTCACATCAGCCATTCCATCAAACAATGCTATATCCTCTGAAAGTGTAAGCGCATACTTTTCAAGCCCGGGTGTAGCTGATGCCAGGTCTTTCGCCATTGTAAGCTCCTGAACAGCCTCCTCCAAAAGCACCCTGCTGTAATCCACTATCTCCTTAATGATTTCTGAGTCCTCAAGCTGTTTAGCTGATTTTATATCATAGAGCCTTAGGAGACTGTTCATCCACTTTCTCGGCCATGATGAGCTGCCCGCCTTATAGTAGATATCCTCCACCATCTGCCTGACGGCAGAGTCATTTCTCCCATTGCTGTAGGTATCTATAAGGTTGATAAATTCCTCGTTGTCTTCTCTTGCATAATTGTCCTCAAATACCTGTGCCAAAGCATCCTTTAGCATAAGCTTAAGCTCTGCCTGGTCACCGATTCTGAAATCAGGATCCAGATTAAGCTGTGCGAAATTATTCTGCACCACAAACAAACAAAAAGAATCGATTGTAGTGATAAGCGCATTGTGAACCAGTGTCGACTGCCTCTGCAGGTTCTCATCATCCGGCTTTTGCTCCTTCAAGCTGTCTATCGCACGACTGACACGCTCCCTCATCTCAGCAGCTGCAGCCTTGGTAAACGTCACCACAAGCATCCTGTCGATATCCACCGGCGGATTATCCACACATATTCTGTTTACTATACGCTCAACGAGTACAGCTGTCTTTCCTGAGCCCGCTGCCGCCGATACAAGTATATCCCTGTCTCTTAAATCTATAACCTTTTTCTGTTCACTGGTCCATTTAACATCCATATTATGTCTCCCGATTATGGCTTTATATTATTATCTCCATAGAATGCTTTATGCTCTGCCGCTGCAATCTGTGTACGCATTTTATCAAGTACATCTTCCTTATTGTCACCGTTAAAGCTTCTTTCGCTAAAGCCCGGTATCCTTGAATCATACCTGCATATGGCCTGAAAAGCGCAATATGCGCAGCTGTCTATTTTCTTGTTCTTGATAGGATTGACGGCAACATTTCCATCGTATATTTCTCTTCCTATCTCGCGAAGCTTCTCTCGCGCAAACCTTGTTATCACATCAAACTCTTCGGCGTTTGCCACCTTTGAGCCTGCAGCCGGTGTCTGATCCTTTTTTAAGGTGACAGGGATTACGTCAGAGCTTTTCTCAAAGTCCCTGTCCATGCCTCTGTATGCCTTTTCGTCCGAGTTGATAAGCCCATCAGGCTTGAGCTTCTTTAATATCATCTGATTGATTTCTTCCTCAGACAGCTCAGTGCCCGGTGTCACATCCTTTAAATCAATTACAGGATCGTCGATGTGATAGTACAGCATACCGCCCGGCTCCACACTTACCTGCTTTAGTGCCTCTTTCTTTTGTTCCATGACAGCGTCCATGTACACTGCAAGCTGAAGCTGCGTGCCATAGTACAGCTTCACCAGGTCAAAAACTGTATTTCCCGACTTGTAATCCAGTACCTTCACAAAAAGCCTGCCCTCATCCGTATATGTGTCAGTCCTGTCCACGCGTCCCTTTATATCAACCGTCACATCATTTGCCATATCAAGGCTCTCGTAAAAGGAAAACTCAAACCTCTCAGGCACAAAGCTGCCTCTTCGTATCTGGGTTGTGAGTGCCCATACTGTCTGCTTAAAGACCGCCTTCATATGTGATATCGAATGTTGGCTTTCCGCTGTATCAAATATGCCAAAGCCTGCATACTCATCAATCACCTCATTTATTGCTTCCATCGCAAGCTCATCCCTTTTTGCATCTGTCACGCTAAACCAGTCAGTACTCCCTATCAAGCTTCTTACTGTATCTTTCCAGTGCTTCATGGTATATATTACCCATATCAAGGGATGTAAAGCCGCTCTCCTCACGCTCTATAAGCCTCAATCCATAATTTAAAAAATGCGCATATGCACATCTGGCAAACTGCTCAAAACGCGTGATACTGCCCTCCATGTGTCTGCCGTATATACTTCTTGCCACATTTCGGCTAATCGGATCCTTTGAATAATGCTCAAACCTTGCATTGATGAGCCGCTCCACGGAATTTTTTTTGAGTAAATTCTTTATCGTCTACTTCATTACCGCCCCCTGCATCACTGACTGATGCGTCATAGAGCATCACCGCTGCTGCAATCTCGCACCATCTGTCATCCACCTCATTTGACAGCAGATAATCCAGAGCACTCTGCCTGCTTGATATATCCAAAAGCTGTTCTACATCCTCTGTCTCTGTCACGACAAGCTCCGGAAACATTCCCTTTAATATACCTATGAGATACGATGGCTGGGCAGCCTTTTTTTCACTGTCAAGCCTCGTATAGCTGATATAAAGTTCCCTGGATGGCTTTGTCATATTCAGATACAGATAAAACCTCTGTATAAATGCCTGCTCCCTTGCCCCAGGCGCAAGCTCTATATCCAGCTCCTTAAGTGCCTCTCTCTCATACTGTGATATAATGCCTCCTCTTCCTGCCGCCTTTGGAACAATCCCATCGTTTACACCTGCAAAAAACATGACCTTTATGTTGGTCAGACGCGTTCTCTCAATATCTCCGATGGTCACAGTGTCGTATCCCGGCGGTATGACTGCTACATCTGCCGCATCCAGTCCTGCATCCAGTATCTGTGTAAATTCCTCTGCATCCATGCATTCATCGCCCAGCACCGCCACATATTTTTCAAAGAGCTGCATGACTATTTTGTATATCTGTCCATATTCCTTTGATGCGGTCTGGTCCCCTGCATCAAGCAGTGCCTGCTCCTTTTTTGCAAGCTTATCAGGTATATCAAGCAAAACTATCAGCTTATATATAGCGAGCACATAGTCCTTTACCGTTGACTTTTTATCGGAAAACACCTGATATACCGGCTTTAGCAGCTCCATTATATACTCCCTGCTTTGGTTTAAAAGCTCAAGGTCATAGCCTGCCTTATGCTTTGGCAGCCTGACCCACTTTTTTTCCCATGCGCTTTTACCTCTTACTCCACAGGCGAGCACGTAGTTTTCAAGTACATCTATTTCACTGTCCAATAGCTCACTAAAGCCGCACCGCAAAAATCTGAACACCGCATCTGCCGAGAAATTTTGTGCCGCAATATCGGGTATTGACCTGATAAACTCAATAAACGGATGGAAAAGTATCTCCTGTGTGGCATCGATAAAGTAAGGAATATTGTATTTGTCAAATATTTCACGCACATAACCTGCATATATATTCACATCTCCTGTGACTATAGCAATATCGCGGTAACGCAGGTTTTCGTTCCTTACAAGCTCATTAATTCTTCTGGCTATCTTTGTCAGCTCCTGCTTTGGGTCACGCAGACAGTCTATATGAATGTGCTTTGGTGCTTTTTTAAAGGAGCCTCTTCGTTTTCTGAAAAGCTGCTGTTCCATAAAGCTTAGCTCTTCGTTTTCTGCAAGCCGGTAGTTTTTATCAAGGATAATAGGTTCCTCGACTTCTATGCCATAAAACGCTGCCATTTCGGTGAGTGATTTCACTGTCCTTTTTGGCATGTCAAACAGCTCCTGCATGCCTCTGCTCTTAAAGATATCCTCACGACAGTCTATTGTGAGCGTTACATATATTTTCTTTGAAATGACAAAGAGCTTTTTGATGAGCTGGTTCTGTATAGGTGTAAATCCAGTAAATTCATCAAATGCAATAACTGAATTTCTAAGAATGGCAGACTCCTCCGCCACATTGCTAAGCACATTAAGTATTTCCTCTGCAGTGATATATTTGTCCTGCATAAACTTTTCAAATGCTTCATAGAGCACGAGCACATCCTTGAGCTTATCTGAAAGTGTATCCGATAGCCTGCCTGAGGCAATATATCTTCCGAGCTCCTCAGGTGATATATTGTACTGCACAAGCTCCGAAAGCAGTGACTTCACCTCGCTTATATAGCCGATGCGGTTTAAGTTTCTGCCTATTATGCCAAGCTTATCCGCCTCCTGTGCCGCAAGCTTTCTGAGTACAAGGTTCTTACCTGTCTCCTCAAGCACCGTGAGATTTGTGATTCCAAGCTCATCAAACACTCTGTAGGCTAAGCGCTTAAAGCTTAGCACATCTATATTCATGATAGCTTTATTCTCCGACAAATCTACAAGCTGTCTCTGCGTCTGCATTGTAAACTGCTCAGGCACTATTACAAGATAATTGTCCCTTGGGTTTGCCTTTGCCTCTTTCACTATCCTGTTAAAGAGATATTTTGTTTTTCCGTTTCCTGAATTACCTGTGATAAACTGTAATGACATAAAAAGACTCCATGATTAACTACTGTGTAAAATGTATACTGTAATTATATCATGAAGTCCCCTATTATTGAATTATTTATTTTGCTTCAATTCTGCTTAATAACCGCTATACCTTGTGATTAGTGATGGAAAAGTCTGATTCCTGTAAAGCTCATTACCATACCGTACTTATTACATGTATCAATAACATGGTCATCTCTCACAGATCCACCCGGCTGGGCTACATACTTCACGCCACTCTTGTGAGCACGCTCAATGTTGTCACCAAATGGGAAGAATGCATCAGAGCCAAGTGCTACATCTGTATTTCTGTCAAGCCATGCTCTCTTCTCCTCTGCTGTAAATACGTCCGGCTTTACCTTGAAGAACTTCTGCCACTCGCCCTCTGCAAGCACATCCATATAATCCTCACCGATATAAAGGTCAATAGTATTGTCGCGGTCTGCACGTCTGATACCATCCACAAACTGAAGTCCAAGCACCTGTGGAGACTGACGAAGCCACCAGTTGTCTGCCTTCTGACCTGCAAGTCTTGTACAGTGGATACGAGACTGCTGGCCTGCTCCGATACCGATTGCCTGGCCGCCCTTTACATAGCATACAGAGTTGGACTGTGTATACTTTAATGTAATCATAGATATTGCCAGATCAATCTTAGCCTGCTCTGTGAGCTCCTTGTTCTCTGTCACGATATTTGAGAAGAAATCGTCATCAATATGAAGCTCGTTTCTGCCCTGCTCAAATGTGATGCCAAATACATCCTTTCTCTCGATAGGTGCCGGCTCATATGACGGGTCAATCTCTATAACACAGTAATTGCCTTTTTTCTTAGCCTTTAAAATCTCAAGAGCCTCGTCTGTGTAGCCCGGAGCGATAACACCGTCTGATACCTCTCTCTTGATTACAAGTGCAGTGCTCTTGTCACATACATCTGAAAGTGAAATAAAATCACCAAATGATGACATTCTGTCAGCTCCTCTTGCTCTGATGTATGCATTTGCAAGTGGTGTAAACTCAATATCCATATCATCAACCCAGTAAATCTTTTTCTCCACATCTGAAAGTGGCTGTCCAACTGCTGCACCTGCAGGTGAAACATGCTTGAAGGATGTTGCGGCCGGAAGACCTGTTGCCTTCTTAAGCTCTCTTACAAGCTGCCATCCGTTAAAGGCATCAAGGAAGTTGATATATCCGGCTCTGCCGTTAAGCACTTTTATAGGAAGCTCTCCCTCCTTCATAAATATTCTGGCTGGTTTCTGATTTGGATTACATCCGTATTTTAATTCGTATTCCTGCATTTTTCTGTTCTCCTGTTTTTATCTGCTTATCTTGTATATTTGACCGTTTATATAGTGTTTTATTTGTTTTTGTTTACGATTCTGCTCTCATACTCGCCTGTTGTGATATCAATATATCTGACAAAAAGTGATACCTTATTGTCCTCGTTAAGGTTCTCCCATACCATATCGGTAAACTCATCGATATCCCCATCGATGTCTACCCATGTAGGCTCACCCTCAAAGCTTGGCAGTGGATTTCCATCGCCCATATATGTATGGATAAAATGTCCCTCTCCCGCAACCGGTGCTGAGTATGCAAATGTATATCTGTTGCATGCATCAGGATTGCCGTTATTGCTCTTTAAGATTGACATAGCGTAGTTGAACTCGCCATTGTCAATATGCATGATTCCTGAAATTCTTGGTGTATAGTTAGGAGCGTCAGGCTCAAACTCTCTTGTCCTTAAGGCCTGCTCAAATGTCTGCTGCTTGTCCATCAGCTCATAGATAGTATCTGTCTGGTCACCGTTTGTGACAATTGTCTTGTTGCCGAGCACTCTTACAGGTGCGTAAATGATAAGACTTGGATCCTCAAGCTTTGAAGGGTCAAATGCCTGTGTTCTGATGCCCTCGCCATCCTCTACAAATACTCTGTTGCGGCTGTTTTCGCTTCTGCCCATGATAAAGTATGCTGTTACAGCCTTCTTACCATCCTTTGTGCGGCCGATTACGATACCTCTGCCAGGGTATGTTGTGCTTGATAATTCCTTTGCTAATGATACTCTTTCCATGTCATCCTCCATGTTTTCTGATAATGTGGTCTGCATCCCCAAATTACTCGGGCCTGCCGGAATAAAAAAGACCGTCTGAACACACATAATAATATAAAGCTCTGCAGGAAACTTATATAAATGTGCGCCCAGACGGTCGGCAATCAACTGTTATACTCCATGTGGTTATCCACTTCCGTCAGTCATATAACTGTCTTTATTTAATCATGTATTTTTGTCATTGTCAAGTACCACTTTAAAATAAGCATGTACTTATAAGTTATTCTTATAAGTACATGCTTGTAAACAATGCCATTATTTACTAATTTTTAAAGCTGTGAATAGGTGCCGGGATTCTTCCTCCGCGGTTTACAAATGCATCACAAGAGAATCTGTTTACCGGCATAACCGGTGCAGATCCAAGGAGTCCTCCGATTTCTACCACATCACCTACATCCTTTCCGATTGCCGGAAGCAGTCTGCAGGCTGTTGTCTTTTGATTTATCATACCGATAGCCATCTCATCTGCGATAATTCCTGAAATTGTGGTGGCCTTTGTATCGCCCGGGATTGCAATCATGTCAAGTCCCACTGAGCACACACAGGTCATAGCCTCAAGCTTTTCGAGAGTGAGTGCACCATCGTTTACGGCATCTATCATTCCCTGATCCTCTGATACAGGAATAAAGGCACCTGAGAGTCCGCCAACATATGAGGATGCCATGATACCGCCCTTTTTCACCTGATCGTTTAAGAGTGCAAGTGCTGCTGTTGTTCCCGGAGCTCCGGCTCTCTCTAAGCCTATCTCACAGAGAATATCAGCTACAGAGTCTCCGATAGCCGGTGTAGGTGCAAGTGAGAGGTCTATGATTCCAAATGGCACTCCAAGCTTCTTTGAAGCCTCCTTTGCCACAAGCTGTCCTACTCGTGTAACCTTGAAGGCTGTCTTCTTGATTGTCTCACAGAGCACCTCAAAGTTCTCGCCTCTTACCTTTTCAAGAGCAGTCTTTACTACTCCCGGTCCGCTGACACCTACATTGATGATGGCATCTGCCTCTGTCACACCGTGGAAGGCTCCTGCCATAAACGGATTGTCATCAGGAGCGTTGCAGAATACTACAAACTTGGCACAGCCTGATACAGGAAGGTGCTTTGTCACCTCTGCTGTCTCCTTTATCATCTCACCAATCAACTTTACTGCATCCATGTTGATTCCGGTTTTTGTAGAGCCAACATTTACAGAGCTGCATACCAGATCTGTCTCAAGCATTGCCTGAGGGATGGATTTGATTAAAAGCTCATCCGCCTTTGTCATGCCCTTTGACACAAGTGCTGAGTATCCACCGATGAAGTTGACACCTACCTCTTTGGCAGCTCTGTCAAGTGTCTTTGCTATGGTAACAAAATCCTCTGAGCTCTTGCAGGCTGCACCGCCGACAAGGGCGATAGGTGTAACTGAAATACGTTTGTTTACGATAGGGATACAGTAGTTGTTCTCTATCTCTTTTCCTGTTGATACAAGATTCTTTGCAAGTGTTGTAATCTTGTTGTAGATATTCTCATTTACCTTTGCAAGGTCTGAGTCTATACAGTCGAGCAGGCTGATACCGAGTGTGATTGTACGCACGTCAAGATTTTCCTTCTCCACCATGTCATTGGTCTCAATTACTTCACCAATATTTATCATTTTGCTGTTCTCCTTTAACTGTGTATGACATTTTTATGCTAAACTAGATTCGATGCATCATCTCAAAGATTTCTTCCTTCTGACACTTTATTGTTACACCAATTTCTTCTCCAAGTGCATCAAGCTGGTCAGAAATCTCTGCAAATGAAGCTGTAGCATTTGCCATATCAACAATCATCATCATGTTGAAATAACCTGAAACGATAGTCTGTGAGATATCAAGCACGTTTACACTGCCCTCTGACAGATATGTACATACCTTTGCGATGATTCCTACTGTGTCTTTTCCGACAACTGTGATGATTACTTTGTTCTTTGTGTTATCCATAACAACTTATTCTCCTGTTCTCTTATTCTACGGCTATGCGGTCTGATGCCCTGTCTCTCTTGGCCACATACATAGGGAAATCACTTGCCTTATATGGATTGTCTCCCATTGTGACCTCAAGCCTGACGGCTTCATAAGCCAGCTTTTCGTAGTTGTTTTCTTTACTAAGGTGTCCCAGTATTACTGAGCCAAATTTATCATGAAGAAGCTCGCATAACAACTGCCCGCTTCTCTCATTCGACAAATGTCCGCTATCACCCATGATTCTGCGCTTGAGCGGATACGGATATGCCCCTGTCTGCAGCATATTTATATCATGATTGGCTTCAAGCAGCAGCCCATCCAGGTTCTGAAGCTTTGAAACCAGTGCATCATCATACGTGCCAAGGTCTGTCACGACTGCCATCGCATGATTTTCGTTTTTAAATCTGTACGCGACAGGATCAGCCGCATCATGTGATATGTGAAGCGGCTCAAACTCTATATCACCTATCGTAAAATCGACGCCTGCCTCAATAGGATGAAACAGCTCATCATCTATATTTCCAACGGATTTTGTGCATTTTATGGCCCCGATTGTGGCCTTTGTTGCATAAATCGGCATATGATAGCGTCTTGCCATGACACCAAGCCCTGCGATATGGTCTATATGCTCATGCGTCACAAGAATCCCATGCATATCTGTGGCAGTCATATCAAATTCATTCAGTCCGTTTTCTATTTTCTTACCGCTGATGCCCGCGTCTATGAGCACATGACAATCATCCGTACCCACGCATATACAGTTTCCACTGCTGCCGCTGGCAATGCTGCATAATTCTAACATGTTAATTCTCTTTCCAGTATAATTCTATTTGGTCTCCCTCATGAAGCTCCTCGGAAAACCGGGCATCTCTGCCATTTATTACAGTGGCTATTGCCCTGCCATTTCCTGCCTGTAAATCAAATGAGATATGGGTAAATATATCGACAAATATATATGTATCCTTGCCGGACAGCTCTACAGGCTCACCGTTTACAATTACTGTAACTGTATTTTCTGATGAGTCTTCTTCGTGTATTTCTTCCTGTATATCATTTTTTGGCAATTCATTTTCCGGCAGTTCGTTTTCCGGCACAGCAGATGCTTCAGCTTCTTTAGCAAAATCATCATGCAGCTCATCGAGCACCTGATCCATCATCTGCTCTGATGTTCTAGCCACTGTGTTGTCTGACTCTGTGCTGTTTGCATCCTGCTCAGCTAAGACCGAAGCATCATCTGAATCAGACTCTTGTGAGTCATTATAAGTGTTATTGTCGATTCTTGCAACACCATATTCATCTGTTTTCCACTCAACAGAGAAATTTTCGTATACAAGAGTATCGAGATCTGCCTCTTCATTGTTTACAAATATCATCTGGTCTGTGTCAATAACGAGGTCCATAAACTGCGCAATCTGGCGCACTGTATAGTAATTTCTTGTCTCAATCACATCATTTTCCCTGATGCTGTAATCCTCCGGCTCAAGCTCTCCGTTTACCTGGACAAACCTAGGACATGAAACCCTTCTGCCGTTTATGATAAAAGTAATGACAGAATGATTGTACTCATCAAGCTGCGATATCTTATACACTGCTGCCTCTCCTGCTGTGGACGGCTCGATGACTATCTCACTGTTTGGCTCAAGCGGTGTGTTGATGCTTGCTGGCTTTCCGTTCATGGTCACTACTGCGCCATCTCCGGCCTCGCCTCTTACAAGCCTTGCCACACCGTTTACCGTAAAGTTTATCGGGGTGCCGCGCTTTGGAAACAGCTCATCGTTTGGAAATCCCGCCTGAAGCGCCGCATCTACTATTGTAAGCCTGTTATTGTCATAGAGCTTTATTCTCTCACCGTTGAATCTGACCATGATAAAATTATTTCTCTGGTCATAATAATTCAGACATATACCAATTGGAGTGACAAGAAGCGGATCCTTCTTAATATCCTCCTGCTCAAAGGTCACATCGCCAAGCACTTCCTCACCTCTTAGAGCTACTCTTTCCTCCGGCAGGTCAAGGTCTTCCGCAAGCTTTTCCGTGAAGCCGTGTATCTTGCCTCCGCCTCCGACTACAAAGCAGGCACTCACTGTTTTGTCACCGTTTAGCTCTCTGATTTTAGTCGATACCTCTTGCGCAATATTATCAACAACAGGTGCTGCCACATCCCAGACATCCTGTGCAGGAATTGTGTGCTCGATGCTCATGATATCCTTGTATGTAACCGTATCACTTGTCGTAGACTGAAGCTTGATACTCTCCGCCATATTAAAATCCACGAGGAAATGCTGCACAATAACTTCTGTCAGCTCATCTCCTGCATGCGGTATCATGCCATAGGCTATGATACTTCCGTCTCTTGTGATTGAGATATCACTCGTTCCGGCTCCCACATCGACAAGTGCGATATTAAGCATACGATAGTTCTCCGGAATTGCCACATTGATAGCGGCGATAGGCTCCAATGTCATATTGGCTACACTAAGCCCGGCCTGTCCCACTGCCGCATACAGTCCGTCTACCACATCCTCCGGCAGAAATGTAACTATGATATCCTCGCCTATTGTTTGCCTTATGCCCCTCAAGGCTGATAAACACCTCATCATTCAAAAAGAATTTGACTGTAGAATATCCCACACAGTAAAACTTATAGCTTGTATCGTTAACCTCCTTGAGTGCCTCCTGTGCTTTTTCTATGCCAAGCAGGTCAAGCGTATGGACATCCTCGCCGGTCACCACAGACTCCTGCGCATACTCATACTCCACATGCGTCGTGACAGTCTTTAATACTCGTCCTGCGGCTGCTATACACACCTCTTCAAGTGGCTGTCCTGTCTGTTTTTCAAGCTCGTCCTTTACTTCCTTAATGGTTTTTGCCACCCTGCCTATATCATGTATCTGACCGTCAAGCATCGCTCTGGTCTCATGCTCCCTGACATACTGTGCTGTAACCACAAATTCCTTGTCATCAGTCTGATAGCCGACAGTTCCTACAACATTTCTTGTACCAATATCCAAACCGAATACATTATTCATTTCCACTACTCCTTGTATTTGCTAAGCGCTTTATTTATTGAAGCTATCGTGTTTTCGATATCTCCATCATTATCGATAACCTCCTTGCAGTGCCTTCTGTACTCAGCTTCTTTAAGCTGACTTGCAAAGATACTATCTATCTTCTCATCTGAATATCCGCGTGATGACTTAAGTCTTTTTCTTCTGACTTCTTCACTTGCATAAATATACCACAGCTCGTCGCAGATTTCACCATATCCCTCCTCTATAAGGAGTGCTGCTTCAAGCACAAGCATGAAAAGACCTTCTTTTTTTGCCTCTTTAACTGCATTAAGCACATATTCCTTTACTGCAGGATGCACTACTTCATTTAGAAGCTCTCTTTTTTTATCATTCGAAAAAATCACTCCGGCAAGTGCCGGTCTGTCAAAATGCCCGTCCTCAAGCCATATCGGTTCGCCCGCAAACAATTCCTTTAATCTGTTGTAGCAGTCGCTTCCCGGCTCCATCAGCTCATGTGCTATCTCATCGGAGAGCATGACCCTTACGCCATCAAGTTCCCTAAGATAGCTAAGCACTGCCGATTTTCCGGCACCTACACCACCTGTTATTCCTATAAAAATCATACTGTTTCCTTTTCTGTCATCAATGCGCATCATACCAGTCATAGCCACACTCGGTGCCCACCTCCATGGATACCTTCATGTCCACCGCACCACGCATCTCTTTCTCCAGAAGCTTAATCACTTTATCCTTCTCAACTTCCTTTGTCTCAATTAAAAGCTCATCATGCACCTGAAGGATAAGTCTTGACTTTAAGCCCTCGTCAAGAAGCCTGTCATGCACACGTATCATGGCAATCTTTATGATATCGGCTGCTGTACCCTGAATAGGTGAGTTCATCGCAACTCTCTCTCCAAACTGTCTTTGCATGAAATTGCTCGAGTTCAGCTCGGGAATCGGTCTGATACGCCCAAACATGGTCTTTGTATAGCCATTTTTCTTGGCATCCAAAACCGTCTGATCCAAAAACTCCTTAATCTTTGGATATTTGACAAAATAGCTGTCTATATAGCCCTGTGCCTCTTTCCTTGAAATCCCCAGGTCGTTAGACAGACCAAACGCGCTGATACCATAAACGATGCCAAAATTTACCGCCTTGGCATTTCGTCTTTGAAGGTCTGTGACCTCATCAAACGGTGTGTCAAACACAAGGGATGCTGTACTTCTGTGGATATCCTGACCATTCTTAAAGGCCTCTATCATCCTTTCATCCCCTGAAAGCGCTGCCAGCACCCGAAGCTCGATCTGCGAGTAGTCTGAATCAACAAACAAATCTCCATCCTCAGGCAGAAATACCTTTCTGATAAGCTTGCCCAGCTCAATCCTTATCGGGATATTCTGCAGATTAGGCTCTGTGCTTGAAAGACGGCCTGTCGCAGTGATTGTCTGATTTAAGGTAGTATGGATTTTGCCATCGGATGCAATATATCCCGAAAGTCCGTCAGCATATGTGCTCTTTAGCTTTGTGAGCTGTCTGTATTCCAGAATATCTGCAACAATCGGATACTCCGGCGCCAGCTTTTCAAGCACATCTGCCGCAGTCGAATAACCGGTCTTTGTCTTCTTTTCATTTGGCAGTCCAAGCTTTTCAAAGAGAATGACCCCAAGCTGCTTTGGCGAATTTATATTAAACTCTTCACCTGCTGCCTCATATATTTTCTTTTCAAGCTCAGTTATCGAAACAGCAAGCTTGTCTCCATACTCCTTAAGCTTTATTCCATCAGCCCTTATACCCTCGTTTTCCATATCATACAGCACGAAAACGAGCGGGAGCTCGATATCTTTATAAAGCGTGAGCATATCCATTTCCTTTAGCTTCTGCAAAAGAACCGGCTTTGATTTCCAGGCAGTATACACCTCGTAGCAGGCACAGTCCACTGCCTTTTTCTCATCCTCCTTCATCATCCGGGTGAAATCAAGCTTTCCCAGATAATCCTTTTTAGATGAGAGCATAAGCCCCAGATAGTCCTTTGCAACCGCATCATAGGGATACTCCCCGACAAGAGGATTGATAAGGTATGCAGCCACCATCATGTCAAAATATCTGCCTCTGTCATCTGCCTTTATCTCTTTGCTCTTAAATCTGTGCAGATTGGTCTTTAAATCCGGTGATATCCATGACTTTACTTCCAGGGTATTTAGTTTTTCATCGATGAAGCTGCTTGAAATCTCATCACCTGTACAGATAAAATAAATGTCCTCCTCTGAAAAACAAATCGAAACAGCAAGATAATCGTTAGAAACCGGCTCCGAAAACAGACTTAGCTGTCCATCACTTTCGCTGTTTCCCAAAGACTCTCCAGGTACTACCGCAAAAGCGACCTCCTTGTCCTTTGCCTTCTCAAATACTCTCTCTGCAGTCTTTAAGTCCCTTACTACCACAAAATGCTCCTCGGCATTGTTTTTAGGAGCCTCCACATTAAACCGTGACAGCATGTTTTTGAATTCATATCTTTTGCACAGTAAAAAGGCTTCCTCCGTGTAGAGTGACTCTACTCCGCCACTAAGCTTTGCATCAGAAAATTCATAGTCAACCGGCGCATCAAGTATGATTGTCGCAAGCTCCTTGCTCATAAGCGCCTGCTCCCAATACTCCACTATATTCTTTGAAGCCCTTGGCGGCTTTACATTCTCAGCGTCCTCATGTACTGCCTCTATACAGTGATATTTTGCTATAAGTGCGCCTGCTGTCTTTTCGCCGATACCGGGTACCCCGGGAATATTATCAGACGTATCTCCCTGCAGAGCCTTTACATCGATAAACTCCTTTGGAGTGACGCCGTACTTTCGATAACATCTGCTGTATTGTAGTTTTCTATCTCGGTTCCTGTCTTTTTGGTCTTTGGAATCCTTACCATGACATGGTCTGTCGCAAGCTGCAAAAGGTCTCTGTCTCCGGAAATGATGGCGACATCCATACCGGCCTTTTCTGCCCTGACAGATAAGGTTCCAAGTATATCGTCGGCCTCATAGCCTTCCTTTTCCACGATTTTAATGCCCATAGCGGTAAGCATTTCCTTTATCATAGGCACCTGCTGCCTGAGCTCCTCGTCCATAGGCTTTCTCGTGCCCTTGTACGCATCAAACATTCTGTGGCGAAACGTCGGCGCATGCACATCAAATGCCACCGTCAGATAGTCTGGCTTTTCCTCGTCAAGAATCTTGAACATGATATTCAAAAAACCATAGACTGCATTTGTGTGAAGTCCCTCTGAATTGGTCAGATCAGGCAGCCCGTGATATGCCCTGTTTAAAATACTGTGTCCGTCTATAAGTACAAGCTTTTCACTCATTTTATACTTTCCTTATTACTTAATATTGTTGTAATCGCTGCCGGTCACACTGCAGTGCAGGCAGTAATGTTAAATAGCTCTTGTATATTTCTTAAGCCACTGAGCCTCCTCATCATTCAAAAATGGTGAAACAAGCTCATAAACTCTCGCATGATAAGCATTCAGGTATCCTTTTTCCCTGTCTGTCATCTGATTTGGATCAATCGCATCGAGATCTATCGGTACATAGGTCAGATTCTCAAAATACATGAACTGGCCATACTCATTTTTCTCACCCTTTCGGCAGATAAGCTCATTCTCTGTACGAATACCGAATTTACCCTCTAAATAGATGCCCGGCTCATCTGTAGTGACCATACCCTCTTCTATCACACGCTCTGCGGTTCTGCCCGGGTACTGCTTCCAGTGAAAGCTGTTTGGTCCCTCATGCACATTGAGCACATAGCCCACACCGTGTCCGGTGCCGTGATTGTAGTCCATGCCAATCTCCCATAAAGGCTCTCTTGCCAGAATATCAAAGTTTAGTCCCGAGCAGCCCTCCTTAAACCTTGCATTTGCCAGGTTCATATTTGAGCGGCAAACTCTCGTAAACATATCCTTCATCTCGTCAGTCACCGGTCCTAACGCAAAGGTTCTCGTGATATCTGTGGTTCCCTCCAGATAATGTCCGCCTGAATCAACCAAAAGAAGACTCTCAGGCTTAAGCTGCCTGTCAGACTCCTCTGTTGCAGAGTAATGCACAATAGCACCATGATCAGCATATCCGCATATTGTGGCAAAGCTCAAATCAAGAAAGCCCTCCTGCTCAGCTCTAAGCGATGCAAGATAATCTGAAGCCGAAATCTCTGTCATGGGTATCTTACCTATATTTGTCTTAAGCCAGTACATGAACTTGCACATCGCAACTGCATCCTTCAAATGTGCCTTGCGCAGATTTTCAAGCTGTACTTCATTCTTTACGGCCTTCATGACAACTGTAGGATCCTCCGCATCAATCACCTTAACACCCTTTGACATGCTCGCAGATGCGGTAATTTACAATCGATGTATTTAAAAGCACTGTCTCTTTTTCATCAATATGCTTCACATATTCATAAAAATCATCGTAAGGTCTTGTCTGTATACCATTCTTATCGAGGTATGCCTTAAGAGTCTCTGTCACAACCTCTTCCTGCAAAAACCATATGCAGCTGTCCTGTGACAGTGCCAGATATGAAAGCACTACAGGCACATAGCTTATGTCGCCTCCCCTGACATTTAAAAGCCAGGCGATATCGTAAAGTGATGACATCAGATGAAGGGTTGCACCCTTTGTGCCATCTGCTCTCTGACTCTTTTAAGCTTTGAGCTTATATCCTCACCGGTGTATTTATTGTCAAAAATCATGACAGCTTCCTTTGACATAGGTGGTCTGTCAGTCCATATGAGGTCAATCAGATCCTCATTTACGTACATGCTGCCGTGCTTTTCTTTTGCGATTTCAGAAAGCCTTTTGCCCCATGCGGCATTTACCACTCTGCCGTCAAAACCTATTACACCGCCATCCGAAAGAGTATCCTTTATATACTCATCAACTGTCGGTACGCCCTCCTCGCCAATCTTAAAGAGCTTTACAGTGGTATCCTTAAGCTGCGCAGCCGCCTGCACAAAATACCTGCCGTCTGTCCATAGTCCGGCCTCATCCATAGTGATGACTGCGGTACCTGCTGAGCCTGTGAAGCCGGTAATATATTTGCGTGCCTTAAAATGCTCTCCTACATACTCTGACTCATGAAAATCAGCAGTAGGTACCACATACAGCGAAATGCCCCTCTTTGCCATCTCGCTTCTCAATGCTTTTAATCTATCCTGTATCATTTTATTATGCCTCTTTAAATTCAAAAAATTTTGTATCTAATTCCGGATACATTCTCTTTAATGAGATTGGTTTGCCGGATTTGTTCAAAAAGCAATGGCTGCTTTTTGCAGTGGTGCGAAGCTCGCCTGTCTCTTTGTCCTTCATGACATACTCAAGCTCCATCTTTATTCCGTTATACTTAAGCAGCTTTGTGTAGATGACGACCGTGTCATCGAAATGTACCATACTGTGATACTCTACCGATATCGACAGCACCGGACTTATGATTTCCATATCCTCCATCTGCCTGTAGTTGAGTCCTATCTGATCCATCAAATCAAGTCTTGCTTCTTCCATCCACTTGACATAGTTTGAATGGTGGATTATACCCATCTGATCTGTTTCATAATACTTTGCGTGGTGCTCGTAAGGACGGATTCTAAGTTCCCCTTGTGAGCCGGCAATCTGTAATTCATTGTTTGCCATAAAAACTTCCTCCATTCATATTTTGGTCTTATTTCTATTATGCCACATTGGACAGCTAAATTCAACGACTTGACCGTAAAATATAAACCGGCTGCTACCTGCGTATCATACTGTAGCAGTCTCTGCATATATTGCGTGAATTTCCAATCGGAAGTATTCTGCCGCAATACCGGCATCTGATAATATACTCATCCTTGCTCTTTGACAGAAGCTGCATAATCTTTGCCTGTGTTTTGTCGCGCTCGTTTTCAAGCCAGTCCTCATCCACAATTTTGCCCATGCGGACTGAAAACTGATAGTACAAATCAAGCTTTTTGTAATAGGATTCGTATTTCATGAGCCCCTGATACTTTGAATGCTTATCAGGCTTGTCGAGAGATATATCAGATGTATACGACATGCAGTAGCGCAGCCATTGTCTGACAAGCTCCCTGTCCTTTATATCTATAGGACATGTAATCATCTTATAAAGCAGATATTTGTCATCAAAATCTGCGATAAAGTATCGCTCCTTATACGCATATCCATACAAAAACAATATCTCATCGACATTGATTTTCCTAAACGGTGCTGATGGCTCTGCCTCATGCCAGAGCTTAATTATCGCATCAAGCGGCGCATCCATTGTAAGAAGCACCTGTGGGAAGCCAAGACTTACTATATCAATATCCTGCTCCGGTATATTTAGAGTATTCTTCAGATAATTCAGATTCTTTTGTCCCAAAGCTGTCACATAGCCTGTATCATACAGACCAAATCTGCCTGCACGGCCCGCTATCTGTTTTATCTCAGAGATGACAAGCGGACGTCTTGATACTCCATCAAACTTTTCCACCTCCAGAAATACAATTCTTCTGACCGGCAGATTGAGTCCCATTCCTATCGCATCTGTTGACACGACAACCTGTGTCTTTTTCTCATTAAAAAGCGTCATCTGCCTGCGCCTTATTTCCGGTGGCAGACTTCCGTATATGACACTTGGCTTTATGCCGTTTTCCTCCAGACGCCCTGCTATATTGAGTACCGACTTCTTTGAAAAGACGATAAAGGCATCGCCCTCTCTTACATCCTGTGGAAATGAAAAAGGCTTATCCTCCAGCTTTAGCGCAGTCTTTCTCTCATACTCCCTTATCTCATACTCGTCATGGCACAGATTAATCAGATGAATGACTACATCTTTTGCCACCGGACTCATGCATATATGAATCTCTCCTGCAAGTGTACCAAGAATTGCCCTGGTCCATGAATGTCCCCTGTCATCATCTGCAACCATCTGTGCCTCATCAATCACTGCGATATCATATTCCTTGTCACAGTCAAGCATCTCCACTGTCGATGCTGTAATTCTGCTGTCTGATACCTCAAGACACTCCTGGCCTGTAAGCATGGTGCATGGTATGCCTGCATCATTCATCTTCTCATATACCTCAAGTGCCAGAAGTCTAAGAGGTCCCAGATAAACTCCGTTTTGCGCCAGCTTAAGCCTCTCAAGCGCCTGATATGTCTTACCGCTGTTAGTCGGGCCTATATGGAGTATGAAGTGCCTTTTCATGCTCTGTGCTTTTGGAAACTCAAGCTCCGGCCGTGCCGGAACCAGCGTGACAATCTCTCTTCTAAGCTCCTTGCTGCGGTACTCATTGTAAAGCGCCTTCATGCTCCTTGTACATATCGCACCTATATACTCCTTGCGCAAAAGCTTTAAAAAATCCTCTGTGAGATACTCTGCCTCATTCTCATCAAACTGCTCCATATCCACCCTGACGAGCTGCGGAAGGATTTCTCTATTTAAAATCTGCCTTGCATTCTTATTGTTGGAATAGTAGGTGATCAATGCAAGCCTTTTTATTTCCTGATGCAGCTTGTCGAGTGCTATTGTCTCGTTTTTTGAAAATCGCGCATATTTAATTGATTTTGCTTTACTATTGAGCCTGTGAATATAGTGTGCCAGCTTTACAGGCTTACCTGTACTTCTCTTCGCATTCTCCCTGTACTGGTCAACATAAAACTGTACCAGTATCTCTTCAAACGATTTTTCCATATATGTGTGTTATCCTCTTTATTTATATACACCGTTAAGAGTCACCTCAAACGTAACATCCTTTCCAGCAAGTTCTGTATTTACCTTATAATCATCCGGGAACTTCAGGTTTAAATCAAAGGTTTCTCCCACCTTGTGACCTACCACTCCGTCCTCAAAGCCATCTATATAGCTGCCTGAGCCAAGCACCAGGTCTGTGCCCTGTCCATCAGTGCTTCCACCCTCGAATTTTTCACCGTCCATATATCCGGTGTAGTCAATATTTACCTTATCTCCATTTTCTGCAACCGTGTCAACCTCTGTATTAAGTGTTGCTGCCTCTGTCTGTGAATCACTGCTTTGTGTCTCGGATGCCTGAGATTCCGTGGTCTGTGATGCAGCTTGCGTACCGTCAGTGCCCTTTGACGATGAACCGCCCGATGTCGCAACTGCCCAGATTAGCACTATGACTACCACAACGACTGCCACTACCGGCACCCAGAATTTCAGCAGATTCACAACCTTTGCCTTCTTTTCTGCCTTCTCTCTCTCGATTCTTCTTTTTTCCTGTGCAATTTTTTTGTTTTGTTTGTTCATTTTGTTAATCTCCTGTTTTATTTTTATTATTGAATTATACTATTACAATTTGAACATTCTGTGTTTCGCATAAATGAACAGTATGCGTTGTCTGTCAGTGCATTCGCTATCTGTCACTGTTCGCTTTAAACTTTAAACGGCTGCGTCTCTTAACTATTTGACGCAACAATAAAAGCAACAGAAAGACGCCCACACAGCCTGCGCTTATAGCTGCACCTTCCTTAAGCCCCGGTGTCTCATAATAAAGCTCTATCTCATGCTCTCCCTCATCCAGATGAATGCTCACAAATGTATCGGAAAAATCCTCATACTCAGCATCCTTTCCATCCACTTTCATAGTCCATCCCTTTTCACTCGGAATAGAAAGTACAAGCTGTCCTGCCTGCTTCACATCAATGTGTCCGCTTATGTGTGTATCTGAAAAATCATCCACCGAGAGTGTCTGCTCATTGAGTGTATTGTAAGCACTCTCAACTGCAGCAATGGAAAGCTCGTATACATTAAATCGTACAGCATCGGCATCAGTGTTTGTGACGGAAACTGTCTCCCCCGCCTTCACATATCCCAGGTCAAACAGATACCTGTGAGTGGTCTTCGAGTATGTGGTCTCATACTCTCCGTGGCTGAATGTCAGACTGTCAGTGCTGCACGAATCGTATGCTGCATAATAATATCCGTCATGGTCAAAGGTGAGAGTCGTAGTTCCCGGATTTTCGTCCTGAGTGCACTCTGTCAGGGTCAGCGTATCATCTGCTGCACCAAGGAGCCTGCCAAGGGAATTAATCGAATAGATTTTCGATGACGAGGATGGCTTCCACTCATCAATCACTCCCTCATCCATCATAAACCCAAGCGGAAGTGTGTAGTTATTCCGATACAGATAGTGATTTCCGCATTTTCCAACAAGTGTAGTCAGCTCATTCTGTGGCTGTATTGATTTTGTAACCATATATCTGACCGAAAGCATGGCTGACGTGACAGGTGTGGCACCGTTATAACAGTAGAAATTCTTGCCTCCCTCCATATAAAGAGCCTGATAAAAATGGCTCACATTTATATTCATCAGGGAAGAAAACTGTGTTCCAGAAGCATAGCCGTATCGTGTGTCATCATTTTTAGTTAGTCGGCCTGTATCCTCAACCCTGTAAAATGGTACATCGTTGTCAGCTGCATCCTCTTTTGCCAGCTTAAGTGCCTTTTGCATATCGTCCACATTGGCATTGTAGCTGCTTCTGCCGGTACATCCAAGTCCTGTCACAGCCATATTGACAGCCAGCTCCACAATCGCAATACCGCATGTTATAACCATCAAAAGCTCCCTGTTCCTTGCTGCAAGCTTTAAAAGTACTATCATAATACCGTACAGCGCAACAAACAATATGCTTATGATAACTGCATAATACTCTGTCACATCCTCATCGGCAAACATCGTGCTTACTGCCATAAGCGCCGATGCAAATACCACTGCCACGCCAATATGCCACAGTCTTATGCCACGCCACTTTCTTACTGTAGCATAGCCTATGGTCAATACAAGAAATGCATACAGATACGACTGTCTGCCAGGCAGCGAATCCGGAAAATGCAGTCCGTGCCATATAAAGTCAAGCTGTTTATTGGCAAAGCTTGCCATGAAAAACAACACAAACAATATGGGAGCTATTTTTTTCTTCCAATTAATCCTTTTATTGAGCACAAACAGTATCAAAAGCATCACACTAAAGGCTCCGGCATACAGATTCGGCCAGTTCTCTGCACCCTCATAGACGCTTGCTGTCGTACACATCCTGCCGACCTCCGATAAGAGATTAAAATACCACTCTATCTGCTTTGGAAACTCGATGCCCGACGAACCGCTGTAGCTTAAAATGATAAGCTCCGGGATGATTAGCACCATCGCAGTGCCTCCAGCCAAAAGCGAGTAAACGGCAAATCTCACAATTGCAGCCATTTTACCGCCATTTTGCGTAAAGAAAAGCCATGCAAACCAGAATACCAAAAAGATGCAAAGCATGATGCTCAGATAATAGTTTGACAATATACAAAGTGCCAGTGATACATAGTAAAGCACCGGCTTTTTGTCCCGCACAAGCTTCTCAAGGCCTACTATCGCAAGCGGTGCAACTGCCACAACATCCATCCACATGACATCCCAGCTATACGCAGCTACAAAGCCGGAAAGCGCATATGCCGTAGAAAAAACAAATGCCGGCACAAATGTATTATCGTGATACCTGTTATCCTTTCCAAGAAGTACAAAGTGTTCCTTCAGAAAATAAAAAAATGTTGCTCCGCTTAGCGAAATCTTAAAAATGATTAGCAGCTCGATAAACTCAATAATATGGCTCTTTGGAAAAAGCACCACAAGCCAGTTTAACGGACTCGCCAGATAATAGGCAAATACCGATACAAAATCACTGCCAAGCCCGATATTCCATGTATACATGAGGCTCGCACCATTTCTTAGCTTCTCCCACAGCTCATTAAAGAAAGGCAGATACTGGTGATACAAATCCATATGCAAAAGGCAGTAATCGCCAAATGGATATACACCATTTCCTATACAAATGATTATACATATGAAAAATGGAATTAAAAACGCTGTCAAAAGTGGATGCTTTTTAACAAAATTCATCACTTATCCTCCCAGTCAAACAGTCTGTAATATTGCAAAAGCTTATAATCGTTTAGCATATCCGAATCGGCCTGCTTCTTTTTGCTGCCGGTTGCCTTGTCTGATTTATTTGATGCTTTATCTAATGTCTTATCTGCAGTTTTATCCGTGCGTACCGCTGATATAATTGGATACTCCTCCTGCAGCTTTAGCAGAAAGCTCTGATAGTCATTTGTCGGCACACCTGCCGCTTTAAGTACGTTTGCAGCCAGATAATTAACGCTCGTGTCTTTTCCTGCAGCTTCATCAATATCATAATTTGCCCAGATAACATACGGCACCTGATAGCGCAGCTTAAGCTCTTCATTTGATAAATTATTATAGTCCATGCCGTTTGCTGCAAGAACAGAGCTTGCCACAGTATCATTTGGCTGATGATCACCGAAAAATACCACTATAGTTTTCTCATCCACATTTGAGAAATATTCAATTAGGCTCTTTAAATCCTCATCTGTCAGCTTAATCAAAGAAAGATACTGGTCAAGTGCAGAATTATTGAGCTTATCCGCTGTCACCGTATTGTCAAAGCCGTAGTAGGTATCCGTGTATCCACCATGGTTTTGCATAGTGACATTGAATATAAATGCCGGCTGACCATCCGGTTTGTTCTCATAGGTCTCAATAATCCTGTCAAAGGATGTCTCATCACTTATATATTTGCGCACAAACCTCTGATTAGAATAATCCTGCATAAACGAAAGATTGTCAAATCCCAAAAGAGGATAGACCGTATCCCGGTTCCATCCACTGCCATAGTACGGATGCTGTGCATACGTTGCATAGCCTATGCTTTTTAAATAGCTTGCAAGTGAAGGTGTCGTGCTCTTTATATACTGCTGATAAGGAATACTTCCTACCGGAAGAAAAGCCATCGTATTGCCTGTCAGAAACTCAAACTCGGTATCGGCGGTATTTCCACCGCATACAGACGTATTCAGATATCCTGTTATAGTGTTCTCATTGCCCTTTTCAAGACTGTGTACAAACGGCATATAGTCTGTATTTGTATCAAAATCACCGAGCACTGACAAGTCTGAAAATGCCTCATCCATCACAACTATAATATTCGGATAATCACTTTTATCTGTAATTGCAGTATTATCATCTGTACCGGCATAGCTGTCAAGCAGCTCCTTTGCCTTCTGTCTGCTATACCCGTCAGGCTTATCAACCGCCACAAACTTAAGATCCATCGCAAAGGTCACTGCCATTCCATTCACCTTTGTCATATATGCAGGTGTAAATAAAAACGGATACAGATAATTGTCCGTCTGGAAATCCTCATCCTGCAGGGCATTCACAAACAGGCACATCACAAGTAATCCAAGCACTGTCGGAATTAGTCTGAACCTGAATTTCCACTTAATTCTAAAATCAACAAAATGCATCAGCATAATAAGAGCTATAAATATAACTGTAACAACAACTACTCCTGCAGTCGGTGCGAAATCATAATTGGATGCAACACTTGTCGCCGTACCAATTGAAAAAATATCCCATGGAACAAAGGAGTCGAGCGGAAAAGCATAACATAATGATTAATCAGTCCAAAAACCATGGCCACGATAAAAACTGCACGAAGTGCCCATTTCGCCCTGCCCGTAACAAAATAAAGAATCCAGGCAATCAGCTCAAACAAAATAATATTAAAAAATCCCGCCATAAATCTGACTTCTTCAAAAGGATTATGTTCGTAGAACTCCATAAGATAAAAAGCCGTAATCGGGAAAATCGAGAAAAATATAACATTGAATATAATTTCATATTTTTTATAAATCTTTTTTATCATCATAATGCTCCTGTTTGCTATCTGATATTACAGCCTATATGGCAGATTTTTGGGTACCTTTTTGGGTACCTTTTTGGGGCAAATTTTTCTTAAAAGTACCCTAATTTCTTTAATTTTTTGAAAGATTGTAAGTAAAGAAAAGCCCCGCAAACCCTTGATTTTACTGAAAATCTTGGATTTACGGGGTTTTGCAAATAGTGCCGGCAGTGGGACTTGAACCCACACGGGCTTGCGCCCAACAGATTTTGAGTCTGCATCGTCTGCCATTCCGACATGCCGGCGTCTTACGAACAGACAATATTTTATCACAATTATTGACTTCATGCAACTAAAATTTGTAATTTCAATATAATTTCAATGCGATTGTGACTGTTCACGCCTAACAGTGTGACCAGCAACGATTACAGCTCATTTAAATATGTCAAAGCCTTGAAATATGTCTCAGCATACAACCTTATTCTTACCGGTGCATTTTCCGACATAAAGCTGTTTGTCAACAAAATTAATCCATTCCTTGTAATCCTGCCCCACTTTATATTTCCCTGCACCTATGGTCACTGTCATCCTTCCGCTGCCCTTAGATGTCCAGAAGGATTTTGAATTAATCTCCACACGAAGCTCATCGAGAAAATTCTTAGGCACCTCTCCGTCGACACATTTGCCAAGAAGTAAAAACTCTTCTCCTCCCCATCTGCAATAGCTAAGCTCAACACCTCGAGCCTTGTTTACGATAGTACGAGCGAGCATCTTAAGTGCATCATCTCCTACATTATGTCCGAATGAATCGTTAATTTTCTTAAAATCATCAATATCAATCATTGCAAGGAAATATTCCCCCTGCTTCTCAGCCTCAAAAAGATTCTTAAGCTTCGCCATCATATAGAAACGATTTGGAAGCTCCGTCAGCGCATCAAACTGTGCCTGCTTTTCCATTGCCCCCTCCTCGGAAGACATAAAATGCAAAAGGCACATCATACATGTTATTATCAAGAAAACTACACCAGAAATCATAGCAATAGAAATACTCTTAATTACAACAGAATCCAACTTATATAAAGGTGCGTAAAAGCCATCAAGCATATAAAGAATAATCAGAGCAATAGCATATACACAGCAAAGCAGAATGGCAACATGATTCTTTCTTCCTGAGGACCACATAATCCATGGAAAAAAGAAAAAACATTGCATCGATCAAAAAAAGCTGAAAATTACATTGAATTCCGAGACAAACCACCGCAAGTATCATATAAAGCAATATCTCAACAGCCACACTATAAACATATATGCTCAGTTTTTCAGATTTTGTCAGACTGAATGCAAGGAAATAAAAGCATATGCTGATCAGACTGACTCCTGCCATCAAATCTACACCTAATGATGAAAACATAAATAGCATCAGCAGATGGATGACAAGAAATATTTTGTTTACATTAAATAGAAAGCTCTGCTCCTTAGCAGTACTATCATTGCTACTCATTGTCCAATACCTTCATAAAAAATATCTAATATATTACTATAGAATAATAACACATTTTAACAAATATAACAATATATTATTGTGCAAAAGTACTAGACTATTTTGCTACTTTTTTTCTAATTATATATCCAATAAGAATAATAACAGCACTTGTTATGACACTTCCATAAAATGTCATTCCCCTGCACAAAAGCTCCATATTTGCTGCATTACTACCAACAAGCTGTTTAAACCCATCAATCATAATATAATCAGCCACGCCCATAGCACCGGGTATAGGCACACAATTGGAGCCCATCGCCACAAAACACTGTATCACACTCACATCAACTGCCTTATTTACGCCTTCGCCGACTGCCATAAAAATCATAAACGATACCAAAAGCTGTGAAACTCTCTGCATTATATTCCAAAAGAAAATCTCGATGAGAAGCCCGGTCTGCCCTGTGATACTGTTTGAACACTCCTGATATTCTTTCATAGTATTTTTAAGCTTTATTCGAAGCCTGTCACCATGCCGTATTATATGTATTTTTTCAAAAAGCCGGATAAGACTATCACAAATTGAGTATAGTATGCTTCCCTTCCTTAGCAGCATATAAAATACAAGAGCCAGAAAAATCAGCACCACAATCCCCAAACATATAAATATCCGCGAAATACCTGAGAAATTTTTCAGCAATGGATACTTAAAAATCATGCATAGTAAGCCAATTGTTAAAAGTGAAAGTGTATACATAACAAGATTAATCAGTAAGGCCACTGTAGCAGCATAGCCCGGTATGCCATCCCTTATCATGAAATACGCACTGGCTGGCTGTCCTCCCGATGCCGATGGTGTAATAGCCGAAAAATACACATCGGCTCCACCATACACAGTACCATCAATCGCGCTGGTTTTATACCCAAAGTGTCTTGCCATGCGTACCAGAGCAAAGCCTTCAAACCAAATAAACCCAAACGTACAAACAAAACTCATAAAAAGCCAGCCTTTATTTGCATTTCTGATAAAACTCATAAGAATCTCAAACGAAAAATGCTTGCTCTGTGAGACAACAGTCCATATGCTCAAGATAGCTATAAAAGCAGAAGCTATCGCCCAAAATATCTTTTTTCTGTCCATTAAATCTAATCCCCTTAAAAAAACTGGTAAAGTGAATTATGAAAATACACCATACCAGTTTATTGTAGAGAATATATATAACTTTATCAAGTAAAATATTATTAATATCTTTTTAATGTTTGTTAAATTATTTACTGTTACAACTAACAAATCAGTCTAAATACAAATTAACTTCTATGATTCCTCTTCCTCATCATTGTCAGTGTTCATCATATACACACCCCTGCTTGCATCTCCATCAGGATTCTTTCCAAACTCGTAATCATTTCCCGGCAGAATAGCATTTAAGAAAATTCCTGCGATAGCTGCAATTGCCAAAGCTGTCAGTGTAATTGATGTTCCTGCTACAGTAAATGTCAGTCCATTTCCAAAGCCAAGACCACATACAAAAATAACACCTGCAATAATCAGATTTCTTGATTTCGTCAGATCTACCTTGTTTTCAACAACATTTCTAACTCCTATTGCTGAAATCATTCCATAAAGCATAAATGAAACTCCACCAATAATCGCTGATGGCATAGTAGATATTACAGCCGAAAACTTTGGAATAAACGAAAGTGCAATAGCAAAAACAGCCGCAATACGGATAACTCTCGGATCATATACCTTAGACAGCTCAAGTACTCCTGTATTCTCACCATATGTTGTATTAGCCGGTCCTCCGATGGCTCCTGCGAATGCAGTTGCAATTCCATCACCTATAAGTGTCCTATGAAGACCCGGATCAGCAATAAAGTTCCGCTCTACTGTAGCAGAAATAGCAGACATGTCGCCAATGTGCTCCATCATAGTCGCAATAGCGATAGGCGCCATAACAAGAATGGACGTAATATCAAACTTCATGAACTGAAATTTAGGTATTCCGACCCACGCAGATGATGCAATTGATGTAAAATCAAGAATTGCGGAACCATCAGGATTAGTAATTCCAGCAGTATTCATAATAAGAGCCACAACATAGGAAATAATTACTCCCATTAGAATAGGAATGATCTTAAATAAGCCCTTTCCCCATATATTGAAAATAATTATAACTCCAAGTGCAATAATTGCAAGAACCCAGTTTGTTGAAGCATTATTGATAGCTGAACCGGCAAGTGAAAGACCAATGCATATGATAATAGGTCCTGTCACTACAGGTGGAAGAAAGCGCATTACACGCTTAATTCCAACCAGCTTAATGATAAGTGCAAGTACGAAATAAAGCATACCTGCAACAAATATTCCACCACACGCATACGCGGCCTTATCATTGACAGCCATATCTGCATACATACCACTGTCAAGGTTTGCAACAGTATAAAAGCCTCCTAAAAAAGCAAATGACGAACCCAAAAAAGCCGGTACCTTAAACTTTGTACACAGATGAAATATAAGCGTGCCAAAGCCTGCACAAAATAGGGTAACCGATACAGAAAGACCTCTGGTAAGCGGCTCCCCACAAGCCTTCTGAAAATATCCTGATACAAGAATAGGCACAAGAATTGTTGCGCCGAACATAGCAAACATATGCTGCAAACCAAGAATAAGCATCTTGGCCGTTCCAAGCTGTCTCGCATCACGAATTGGCTCCTGTTTCTTTTGTTCCATAACAACCTCCTTAATAAATTAATGTTTTCGATAAGTAACCGAAAACATTATAGCAGTTTTTAATTATTATTTCATTATTTTTTTATTATTTTACAAAAAAAAAGACATCTCATTGGATGTCTTAAATAATTCATATTTAATAAGTATGTACCTTCAAAACTTCATACAAATCCGATTTGTTTTTCTTTAATCCACACCGAAAACTCATCTCGATTCCGCTTCGCTTCATCTCGATGGATTTGCTTCGCAAATCTGCGTCCAATTAAATCCAGATTTATGCAGACACGTCTGCAAAATCCGTATTTCATTGTACTTGTTTTTCTCCGTTATTAACCAGATTAAGCCCTCGACCTATTAGTAACAGTCAGCTCCACATGTTGCCATGCTTCCACCTCTGCCCTATCTACCTTGTAGTCTTCAAGGGGTCTTACTCCCCGAAGGAGGGATATCTCATCTTGAGGGGGCTTCACGCTTAGATGCCTTCAGCGTTTATCCCTTCCAGACTTGGCTACTCTGCCATGCCGTTGGTCGACAACAGATACACCAGTGGTCCGTCCATCCCGGTCCTCTCGTACTAAGGACAGCTCCTCTCAAATATCCTCCGCCCGCGCCGGATAGGGACCGAACTGTCTCACGACGTTCTGAACCCAGCTCGCGTACCGCTTTAATGGGCGAACAGCCCAACCCTTGGGACCTGCTACAGCCCCAGGATGCGATGAGCCGACATCGAGGTGCCAAACCACTCCGTCGATGTGAACTCTTGGGAGTGATAAGCCTGTTATCCCCAGGGTAGCTTTTTATCCGTTGAGCGATGGCAATCCCACTTTATACCACCGGATCACTAAGTCCTACTTTCGTACCTGCTGCCCACCCGTCGGTGTCGCAGTCAAGCTCCCTTCTGCCTTTGCACTCTTCAAATGGTTTCCAACCATTCTGAGGGAACCTTTGAGCGCCTCCGATACCCTTTCGGAGGCGACCGCCCCAGTCAAACTCCCCGCCTGACATTGTCCCATTGCCAGTTCATGGCAACTGGTTAGAAACCCAGTACTACAGGGGTGGTATCCCAACAGCGACTCCGGACAGACTGGCGTCCATCCTTCTTCGTCTCCCACCTATCCTGTACATGCAGTACCGAATCCCAGTATCAAACTGGAGTAAAGCTCCATGGGGTCTTTCCGTCCTGGCGCAGGTAACCAGCATCTTCACTGGTACTTCAATTTCACCGGATGCATTGTCGAGACAGCGCTCAAATCATTACGCCTCTCGTGCGGGTCGGAACTTACCCGACAAGGAATTTCGCTACAACCTTAGGACCGTTATAGTTACGGTACTGCCGTTTACTGGGGCTTAAATTCAAAGCTTCGCTTACGCTAACCTCTCCTCTTAACCTTCCAGCACCGGGCAGGCGTCAGCCCATATACTTCACCTTTCGGTTTCGCATAGACCTGTGTTTTTGCTAAACAGTTGCTTGAGCCTATTCTCTGCGGCCTGCTCTCGCAGGCACCCCTTCTCCCGAAGTTACGGGGTCATTTTGCCGAATTCCTTAACAATGCTTCTTCCGCCGGCCTTAGGATTCTCTCCTCATCCACCTGTGTCGGTTTACGGTACGGGCACGCATTACACAATAGCAGCTTTTCTCGGCACATGGCTCACACGCTTCACTACTTTATTTCGCTCCACATCACGTCTTCGGATTATACAACGGATTTGCCTATTGTACACCTACCCCGCTTGTACCGGTCTTTCCATTCCCGGCCCGTGCTTTCCACATGCGTCCCTACAGTTCTGATAATGCGTGGTACAGGGAATCTAAACCTGTTATCCATCGCTTACGTCTTGCGACCCTGTGCTTTAGGCCCCGACTTACCCAGAGCAGATCAGCTTTACTCTGGAAACCTTAGATATTCGGCCGAAAGGATTCCCACCTTTCTCTCGCTACTCATTCCGGCATTCTCTCTTCTTATCTCTCCACTGCTCCTTCCGGTACAGCTTCGTCGGTTTTAAGAATGCTCCTCTACCACTCGCATTGCGAGTCCACGGCTTCGGTGTCGTGTTTCAGCCCCGGACATTTTCGGCGCAGGACCTCTCGACTAGTGAGCTGTTACGCACTCTTTGAATGTATGGCTGCTTCTGAGCCAACATCCTAGTTGTCTTCGAATTCCCACATCCTTTTCCACTTAACACGCACTTTGGGACCTTAGCCGGTGGTCTGGGCTCTTTCCCTTTTGACTGCCCAACTTATCTCGTGCAGTCTGACTCCCGATCATCATCTACACGGCATTCGGAGTTTGATATTCTTTGGTAAGTCTTTGACGCCCCCGCGGAAATTCAGTGCTCTACCTCCATAAGACTAAATCGAGGCTAGCCCTAAAGCTATTTCGAGGAGAACCAGCTATCTCCGGGTTCGATTGGAATTTCTCCCCTATCCACACCTCATGCCCACCCTTTTCAACGGATGTGGCTTCGGTCCTCCATTGTCTTTTACGACAACTTCAACCTGGACATGGATAGATCACCCGGTTTCGGGTCTGCGTATACTGACTTAACGCCCTGTTAAGACTTGGTATCCCTTCGGCTCCGCACCTTTAGTGCTTAACCTTGCCAGTATCCGCAACTCGCCGGACCGTTCTACAAAAAGTACGCGGTTGTTCATTTAAAGCACTTCCACAGCTTGTAAACACAGGGTTTCAGGTTCTCTTTCACTCCCCTCCCGGGGTCCTTTTCACCTTTCCTTCACAGTACTATGCGCTATCGGTCACTAAGTAGTATTTAGGCTTACGGGGTGGTCCCCGCTCATTCCATCAAGCGTTTCTCGTGTCTCGATGTACTCTGGATCCCGCTCAGTCAGCTCTCCTTTCGCTTACGGGGCTTTCACCCTCTCCGGCAGGCTTTCCCAAACCTTTCTGCTAGAATTACTGAATCTTAAATGCGGTCCGAACCCCGGAGTGCACGCACTCCGGTTTGACCTCTTTCGCTTTCGCTCGCCGCTACTAACAAAATCGATGTTTTCTTTCTCTTCCTCCGGCTACTTAGATGTTTCAGTTCACCGGGTTCCCCTCCATACGTTATGGATTGGCGTATGGATGATACGAGTTCTTCGTACCGGGTTTCCCCATTCAGACATCTGCGGATCAAGGATTATTTGCATCTCCCGCAGCTTTTCGCAGCTTATCACGTCCTTCTTCGGCAATCAGTGCCTTGGCATCCACCCTGCGCTCTTCTTCTTTGCTTAATCTCTTCGATGCATAGCGTTGCATCATTAATAACTTAAAGAACTTTGTTGTTGTTCACAACTTGGTTTTGTTTCTTCGGATGTCTTGATTGTTAGATATTCTTAAGAATAGAATATTTATTCATCAAATCATTTGTATGAAGTTTTCAAGGTACACTGCTGTGATTACCAGTTTTAGTTCTCACAGACTTTTTGACGGTTTTATCAGTCATTAGAAATCTTAATATCTTAAAATCTCTAATCACTGGTAAAACCAGCTATCTAAACAGCACTTCCCTGCTGAAGGTTAGCTCTTTTCGAGCCTGTTCTATTTTGAAAGCATATATGCTATGCTGTTCTTTATAAATCCGGCAGCCACCTACCTTCCCATACCGTTACCAGTATAG